>Ga0155765_110_pt1 | contig 106934 bp, 93 predicted proteins | sample RifCSPlowO2_01_FD_107419 | JGI IMG/M metagenome (GOLD analysis project Ga0155765, IMG submission 107419) | Candidatus Harrisonbacteria bacterium RIFCSPLOWO2_01_FULL_40_28
GAACCTCGGGCTAGAGCTGATGTAAAGGTTGGCATAGGCGACTGCAACTGCATTTGAGCTTGTTGCGCCTGAAGAGCTTTTAATTGGCTAAGTAATGCATCCAACTGACTTTGCGTTGATGCTATTTTATCTACAGCAACTACTGGCGTTGGCGTTGGTTGTGAAACTACCACAGCAGTAGATGCCGAACCTCCTCCCCATCCCGTACCACCGGAACTCAACTTTGTTTCAAGTGGGGCAGGGACTGTTGAAACGCATTGTTCAGAAGTAGGAGTAATAACTAATGTTTGAGTGCCAGTATCACTTATGACATTAAATCGCTTCACTCGAGCACCATTACAACTTGGATAAAGATTACCTCCTGTTGAATCGCCTGACACTGATAAATCCCTACTTGCCGAAGTGAGAGTAAATTCTTGGCCTCCCGAAACAACAAGAGTGAAACTCCCACTTGCCGCAGTAAAAGAATCCGCAGTCGAGTTTGCAAGAATAGTAAGCGTGATCGCTGGATCAGTAAGAGCTACACTTGCGTCAGAAGTATAATTAAGTGGAGCAGCTAATGCATTATCTGTGGCATAAAGAAAAACGGTTATTATTCCACAGAAGATCAATACTTGAAAGACAATGCTTGCCTGCAATTGCGACTTTTTATTGTTCTCATTAACCATAAATTACAAAACTTATTAAGTTATTAGTACTTCCACACACTCACACGCCAGATTTGAGCGCCAATATCGATTGAACTCGAGACATTATTGAAACAAACTCTTACTGCAACAATATCACTAGAAGACACATACGCGCTCCACGAAGTTGATGAAAATGCCTCAATACCCGTTACTGTCGAAGTTGCCACAGGAGAAGCCATAGCTATATCGCCCACAACAGCACCAGCCAAAGAAAATGGAGTCGATGAACATATTGGTCCATCAAGAACTTCGAAGTCGATTGAACTCGTTACTGAAAGATTTTGAAGGACAGGGGTTCCTGTAGCGCTAAAAGTGAAGCTTCCAGTAGTTGAGACATTACCCAAAAAACGCACATATTGACCGCTTCGACCAATATTAATAGCAGTTGCTGTGCTTGTGCCTATTGTCATTTCCCCAGATCCATCGATTCTTGATGAAGAAACAACGCCCGGGAACGAGACCGTAGTTGTTGCCCTGCCAATAGTAATTGTAGTTGCTGATGCAGTGCCTATCGAAATAGTACTACTGATATCAATAATTGATGAAGATATAGAACCACGGAATTGGACTACTTGACCACTACGACCAATAGTAATTGTGGTTGCTGAACTCGCACCCACGGACATTGTACTCGTGCTATCAATCACAAGAGTACCATCACTCTGAATCTCGGTGGCGCTAAACGTTAATGCCCCCAACGTGACCGACACGCCAAAAGCGGCGGTGATGAAACCGACTGACGACAGAAACGCGATGACCTTTTTATAAAAAGACTGCTTCTTATAGTTTTCCATTATTTAATTTTAATAAGTTTAAATTTTTTACGACTTTTTTATTTGATAATAATCTAAGTTTATAGAATTTATTATTATATGTATATGCTGTATTTATGTGGATAACTCTTACGCTTAATTAAAATCAAAAACCACTTCATTAAAAATGAGTGGTTTTGTGTGTATTCAAAACGATCCTACCCTTTAAGATTCCCGGCTATATATATTTCTGTACTTCGTAGAATATATTTTCCTTAAAAAATACTCTACGAAGTACAGAACCTAGTGGGTGAGCTCAATTTCGATCCACAGATCGAAATGCTGTTGCTCTCCCTGTAACAGAACCATTGATCCGGAATCTAAATGAGCAGGATCAATTACATTATAAAAACATCTGTGATTAAGATCAAGTGAAGATGCAAGCTATTTTACAATTTTAGAAAAATCAATACAATATAAATACCTTGCTCCCATCGTCTAGCCTGGCCTAGGACGCATCCCTTTCACGGATGAAACATGGGTTCGAATCCCGTTGGGAGCACTACTTAAACAATCTTCTCTTTGCTTGCGCAAGTGTAGTGTGGATTTTGTTTCGTATGAATATCGGCAAGAATGAATACCAGTATTGGATATAGTTTATAATTAGTGCTCGATAGTAGCCCGGATATTCCCATCTATAACGCCTCATAACAAGAAGTGATGTTTTTAAGTGTGGGCGCAGTTTTAAAATTGAGGTATTCATTCCCGTCATTGTGTAATATGAAAAATATTCGGGAAAATTATAGAGTTTCCCCTCGAGTCCCATTTTTAACCAAAAATCTCTGTCTCCTGAATATCGAATTGAGTCATCATAAAAGCCTACTTTTCGTGCAACCTCTAATCGGAACATTGTGGTGCTATTCGCCATAGGATTTGAAAAGAGCATATAATGCCTAATCTCTTGATCGCTCTCTGGCTTTAAATAGCGATATAATTCCTTTCCTTCTTCATTCACCACAACAACACCCCCGCCGCACCCCACATACTCAGGATTTTTCTCTAAAAAATCCACCTGCCGAGTAAGTTTATTTACAGAAATCCACGGATCATCATCATCGATCATCGCAATATATTTACCTCGCGCCTTATGCAATCCTTGATTATAATTTTTTGAAATTCCTTGATTTACCTCACTTCGAATATAGATAATGCGAGGTTCTTTGTTTTGCCACACAGCTATTTCATGTGGCGTGGCATCTGCAGAACCGTCGTCTGTAATAATAAATTCCCAATCGACGAAATGCTGACTCTGCACACTCTTAATCGCAGCGCGAACAAGATGCGCTCTATTATACGTAGCCATTAAAACAGTAACTTTCGGAGACTGAGACATATGAGAATACTTTATAAGATAAAAAAAGAGGTGTCTACACTTGGTAGCACCCCATTCTCATTGTATTATTTTCGTGATTTCCAATAATGAGTTCACACGAAAATCTGGCCTTTCTTCCTTATTTTCTTTTCTAGTATTCTTTCCATCACTCTCCTCAATCAAAATTGTTTTTGTTCCCGCTCTCTTTCCTGCAACAATATCGTTAAGACTATCCCCAATCATCCATGAATGCTCTAGACTCACCCCATGCTTCTTGACTGCATCCATAATCATACCCACCTCTGGTTTTCTGCATATGCACCCATCAGTAGGTTGATGTGGACAGTAGAATATTTCATCAAGGAATACTTTGTATTTCGCGGAAAGTGATAATGACATCCATGTGTGAATATTTCTCAGGTCGTGTCCAGTGAGCAGTCCCCTTCCTACACATGCCTGATTCGTCACCACAAAAAGCAGAAATCCTTGGTCCTGTAGATATTTCAAAAGCTCACCAATGCCTTCTTTAAAATTGAATTCGGAACGATTCAATACATAATGTCCACGAGGGGGTGATTGATTAATCACCCCATCCCGATCAAGAAAAACTGCACGCTGCATGATTCTCTTTATTCTTTTTTTCTCGAAACGAGTGAAGTAAAATAGTCCTTAAAGTATCGTGTCATAAGGTGTAAAATCACCCCATGCACACTCTCTACTACCTCATATTTTCCTTTTTCTGTCGCAATTGTAATTTTAATATCTGCAAGCTCATTTAGTTTTCCTCCATCAAAACCTGAGATACCAATAACAGTAACTCCTTTGCTTTTTGCGAATTCAACCGCTTTTATGATATTTAGAGAATTGCCGGAACTTGAGATTGCAATTACAAGATCAGAATACTGAAGATAATTCTGTAGAGGTCCTGCAAAGACCCATTCGTAACCCACGTCGTTCGCCCACGCAGTGAGCTCTTCTTCTGTTGTCGGCAACCTAATCGCTTGGAAGCGACGAGTTGCCTTATGAAGCTGTGCGGTAAACACAGTCTTGTTAAAATCAGAGATCCAATGCGTAGCAAGTGCAAGAGATCCCCCGTTTCCAAAAATATAGATGCGACCATCACGTTCAAATACCGCCATTAATGCATTCAATGCTTTCGCAATTTCATCGCGAGGCATTCTTTGAATACACCCAATAACTTCTTCCGAAAATTTTTCAAGGAACGAGAACATCGTGCTAGTCCTCCAGCCCTCTATCACTTGATAATATCTCAGTTCCACATTGAGTAAAGGGTACATTAATCTCTTTGAATCCATTAAGATTCATAGTTTCTGCGGCATCGATTATCTTTCTACGCATCTCTTCCCTGTATTTCTGAGAAACGAGAAATGCAATGCAGCCTCCCCCACCCGCTCCAAGAACTTTCCCCCCCCACGCACCAGAATTAATTCCTGTTTCGTACAGAGTATCAATGACCGAGCTTGAGATGCTCGATGCAAGTTGCTTTTTGCGCATCCACCCCTCGTGGAGCATTTCACCAAGTCGCCTTATATTTCCGCGCATCACATTATCTCGAAATTCAAATACAGAATCAGACATCTCCTTCAAAATTTCAAACTTTTTCTCCGTATTAGCAGTTTGCTCGACGAGCACCGACGAAGCGTCTCGAGTAATGCCCGTAAAAAAGAGCGCAAGATGCTGCTCAAGTGAAATCTTCAATCTGTGGTCAAGTGAAAGCGGCGCCACACTCACAGAACCCTCATTAAATTCAAACACATTAAATCCACCATATGCTGCGGCATATTGATCTTGCTTCCCTACTGGTTCCTTAATGAGATCAATTTCAAGCCTACATGCAGCCTCGGCTGCGCGCCGAGGACTAATATTCTCGCCTTGATACATATGAAGGGCCTTCATAAGAGCAACTGAAAAGCTCGATGATGAACCAAGGCCAGTTTTTGCAGGCATATCAGCAAACGACGCAATTTCAATACCCCTCGTAATTCCCATTTCCATGAGCGCAGCACGCACGCGAGTATGCTTCAATTCACTAGGGTGCCTTACTCTTTCAGCCACAGAATATCTTACTGATATCTCATTAATGAATGTAGTTCTATTTACTACAATATATACATATGCTCCTATTGTTGTTGAAATAACTCGTCCGGGATACTTCGTGTAAAATACAGGCAAATCAGTGCCGCCACCGACGAAACTAAGTCGTAGTGGAGCTCGCACGACAATCATAAAACCTCCGTTTTTTGTCAAAGAACGCTCGTCTAGTTTTATCAGAAAAACCTATTTTGTCAATTTACTTACCTTATTGAAACCTTCTTTCTTAAACCACTCAATATATTCCTTTATGGATTTCTCCGGTGTGTGATATGGATTCCATCCACGCTTTTTTAATTTCTTAATATCGGATACTGCATGACGCGTATCCGTCCTTCTGTAACCTGCTATTTCAAGAGATGATGTTGATTCTGCAAGGCGAAGTACAAGCTTTGCAAAATCAATAATCTTCCATGGTCGCCCACCACCCACATTCCATACCTCGAAATCCATTTTGGGATCGATTAATGCGAGAAGATTTGCATCTACTACATCATGAACATTCACAAAATCCCTTAATTGATTACCGTCTTCATATACAGTAAGTGGACTCCCTTGTAGTGCTTGAGTTACAAAAATACGAAGCGCTCCTGAATACAAATTTCGAGGAGATTGTCTTGCGCCCTGCACAATAGAATAGCGAAGCACAACTGTGGGAATATCATAGGTTTTCCCAAGCTGTAACGCCAAAGACTCTGCGGCAATTTTTGAGAGTCCATAGGAATTCGTAGGATTTACAGCCTGATCTTCTTTAAATGGAGTAAAGTGGGCGGGCTTTTTATGCCTACAAAGAATATCCCATTCCTTCTTCTCTAGTTGTACAAAACTTCGAAGTGGTGGGTAAAAAGTTTTTTTGTCATGAACACATGTATATATACCATCTCCATACGAGAACTGAGAACCTGCGATGACAATTTTTATAACAGGCAATTTCTTTTCGAGAATGATCTCGTAAAGAAGTGCGGCGCTTACTGTATTTGTATGAAAAAATTTTCCAAAATCAGGCATCTGATCCTGATATGCAGCAAGATGATACACGACGCTTACTCCTTTTAATGCCTTCTCTAAATCAGCCTTCATTCTTACATCGCCCCTCATAAGTTCATATCCTTTTTTCTTCACATAGGATGGCCATTCTCCATTATGGACAGGCGGCTCTAGATTATCAAAAAGCCGGATCGAATATCCCTTCTCGCTTAATGCATCGGCAGTATGGGAGCCGATAAATCCAGCGCCACCCGTGATTAAAACTTTTTGTTGTATGTTATTCATGAAAGCACTAATGAAGACACCGTAGGCAAAGTTATTGTTGTATCGGTTACGGGAATAAATGTACGACGCCTCGTGAATTCACGAAGTTTGTATATCATATTTCCTAGCACATGAACAGGCACAAGGCAAAGTAGAATAAAAAGGCTACATTTTTTTATTCCATCAAAAATTCCTTTTATCTTAAATAATTGGAGTGCCTTTTTTGCGTGTATTCTATCCTCCATAATCAAAGAACCCAAAACGACTCTGAACTGCCAAAAATTAAGAAGATTATCAATATTATACTTTTTGCATTCCTCCGTATTAAGCAGTGCTTTAAAATGTTTATAAATCGCGATATTCCTCTCAGCGGTCTCCTTGAAATATGTTTTTTGATCAGATAACGAGCCTGCTTCGTGTCGACGCTGAAACGCAAGGATTCTATCTAAAAAACAAAATTTTACTTTGTGATAACTTAGATTAAGCCATAAATACCAATCATCACTCCTTCTAAATTCTTTTCCCGGAAGTCCGTATTTTATAAGTACATCTCTTCTTATGAGTGCCGTCATAACCTGAATGACATTTTCTCGAATAAGCTTATCAAAAATATATCCAGAGTAATATGTTAACTTTTTTCTTAGAAGAATATGAGGAGTATTATCCCAAAAGTGAAGAATATCAGAATAAGAAACACCGCAATTGGGATTATCTAGCATAAAACGAACTTGTATCTCGATTTTATTGAGTGCAAATAAATCATCAGAATCTAAGAAAGAAATGAGGTCTCCCTGCGAATGTTCAAATCCCCTCTTGCGAGCTGCTGCCTGTCCTTCGTTTTCCTGATATATATAATGCACTCGATTATCATAATCGAGATACTTTTTTACAATTAAGGCGGTATTATCACGCGAACCATCATCAACAATAATGAGCTCGATATTGCGATACGATTGCAAAAGCACACTTGCAATAGTTTCTTGTATATGACGCCCTGCGTTATACGCAGGGACAATGACCGAAACGAGTGGCTGTTTCATGGCCCTACTTTACAAGCTTTGATTGACTTCGTCCATCCATACATCAAGAATTTTTGTTTCGCGCCCCACGAGTGATTGCTCAAGAATATTTTTTATCATCTTTTTATAATCTACGTTCTTATTTTTTTTCTCTGCATAACAGACGATATTAGGAAGATAATTAAAACCAAATCGCTTGAGTGATTTTAAGATACGTTCTTGTTTTACAATAATACCTCCCTTAAGTTGAGGTATTTTTTGCTCAAGATTATTTGAAAATTTTTCAAAACGGAAATTGCGAAAACCAAGACGTTCTAATACATATCGAAATTTCTCTTCACACCAAAAATCCTTGTGATATGCCCAAGACGCTTCATGAGAACCAAAGATATGCCTTCCGAGCACAAATTTCTCATCCACTCCACCCTTAATAAATTTCTTCGCAGACTCTTCAAAGTCAGGAGTCTCAATTACAAGCAAGCCATCCATCTTAAGCCACGAATGCCAGCGTGAAAGAAGTATTAATGCCTCTTGTCGTGAGAAATGCTCAAGAAGGTGATGAGACCTCACTTCATCAATACTTTCCTTCTCGTAAGTAAGTGTCCGCACATCTGCATATATATCTGCTTTTACAATCTGAGCAGTATGCTCCGCAGGCGGCAAATCAATATTAATATACCCCTCAAGATATTTCTCCTGACAACCAAGATGAAGTTTTATTTTTTGATTTTTATCCATATTATATGATTACATAGCAAATATATTTCTTAATCGTGCTTCGTATGTATGATCACGAAGAGTTCTTCTGAAGCACGCTTCTGCAATAGATTCTCTTCTGGAGTTGTCATTTAAATATTCTTTAATCAGTACAGCAAGCTCGTCAGTGTTCCTATAAAATACCATTTCTTCGCCTTCTTTATAATATGTACCCATATCATCAGCAAGACCAGATATCACAAATGCCCTGCATCCGCCTAGTTCAAAAGGACGTGCCTTAATTTGAGGAATACTCATATTAAGGAATGCTTTTGTGTTATTCACGATATCACCGCTTACTACAAATGTATTATGTGAGCGCTTCAAGAATAATCGCCCAAAACGCTTTAAAGAAAAAAACGGCAACGAACTATTAATATTAAGATTAATTTTGCTTCTATTAATAATCTGAATCATTTCTTCTTGATTTACTTTGCCACCCTCCCACCCCCAGCCACGAGTATAGACATCAACACCAACACTCTTAAGACTTTCTATAATCCGTGCCCGACTTTGAGTTTTTTGGCCTATGAAACTTACTCCAATATCCTTTGGAGTTTCGATTGGGTACCAATAATAAGGATTACATCCCCACTGAGAGCGAATTACGTGATGAATTCCTTCCTTCAGATACCACTTTTCAGCTTTTGAAAAAGTGGTGATCACTGTCGAAAAATAAGGAGCATAATAACGCGAATAGTTATGAAAGCGCCAATGATCGTCGCACATCCATGCAATTGCACGAGTATGCTTTTTTATTTCAATAAGAGTCTCGGGCAAAAGTTCATCAGTAAACATTACTGCAAAAAAAATATGTGGTTTCTCCCTTCTTATAAGATCAATTAGTTCTTCATTGAAACGACGAAGACCTACTTCAAGTATACGATCATAAGGGAAATAAATAGTCTGAACGCCTTCCATGTTTTTTAATGTCCCATAAAAATTATTATGCTCAAAACTCAGCCCGCGAGCACGGTCATAGTAGTCACACTCTACTCCTGAATAAATAACTTTCATTTCCTATAACGCAAATTATTGAAAATAATAACAAAAAACGAGTCATTCTACAAAGTTTTGAGCCATGGACATTTCGACAAAAATGTAGCAATGTAATGGTAGTTTTTTGAAATTTAGAGAAAGGATTGTATGAGAAAATTACCCACCATCATCCCTCGATCATCGCATACACTTATTGCTCAGAAAATCAAAGAGCTTTTCCCTTCTGGATGCACTCGCATACTTTTCGTAAATCCTGCGCATGTAACAGAACAAGATTTCAATATTAAATCAGCGCGTCTCTGCTGCTATTCTTCAACCCTTCCTTATGGGCCTGGCATACTCTCAAAACGTCTACAGATGAGTGGCTATATCACTCACATTATTGATCTTAATTTTGAAATTCTCTGGAATGCTCATCACGATCCACAATTTGGATACAATAAATGGCGTAATGCTTTCAATAAGGAAGTGGAATCTTTTAAGCCTCATCTTATAGGCATAAGTTGTATGTTTTCAACGATGCATGGATGTATGATTGACACCATTGAACACTCAAAGCAAATGTATCCACGCATTCCTCTTATTGCTGGAGGAGTTCATACTTCGGGCTTCACAAAACTGAATCTCGAGAAATGCCCGTCGCTTGATTTCGTAATGAGATTTGAATCCGACCTTTCTTTTATAACTTTCATAGATTACGCAAACGGCAAAGGCAATCCGGAAGATCTCACGCAAGTTGCCGCACTCTGCAACACCGAATATGTCGAAATAGAGGAACGCAATACACCACAAGAAGACGACTTAAATATTACGCCAGATTATCACAATCTTCCTATTGAAAAATACAGTAGCGTAGGAATGATTGGAGCATATCGCTGGCTAAGACCCGATGCGCGAGCTGCGACTATAGTTTCGAATCGTGGATGTCGAGCTCGTTGCACTTTTTGTACCGTAGAAAACTTTAATGGCCGGGGTGTGCGCGGACGCCGCAACGAAAGCGTTGTAAACGAAATAAAAGAAAATTACGCTCGTTACGGCATCGATCACTACATGTGGATTGACGACGATCTGTTTCATGACGAAGAGCGCATTATCAAAATGTTTCATGCAATAGCAAACTGCAAGCTCCCCATTACATGGGAGGCTTCAAATGGAGTCATTGCATCCGCAACAACCGAATCATTAGTTGCTGCCGCAGCTTGTTCTGGCTGCAGTGCCCTACACTTTGGCATAGAATCAGGAAGTCCTGAAATTTTAAGGAACGTAAAGAAACCGAGCGGGATTAAACACTTCCATAAAGCAGGAAGGCTTATGCAAAAATATCCCCAAATTTTCACTCGTGGATTCCTTATGCTTGGATTCCCTTCTGAAACATTACGCCAAATATGGCAAACAATACGTCTTGCATGCGATATCGAAATGGACTGGTATTCGATACAAATCGTAAGTTATCTTGGAAACACCGCAATGACACAAGAGTTACTAGCAAAAGGACTCTTGAACGAGCAAGCAATTGTAGATGCTTCATTTTTCGTATGCGCGGTTGGAGGACAAAGTCACAGGGAAAAGAATGAAAAGCAAGCAGCTCGAAAGTTCTCCCTTGACGTTCTTGTAAAGGAAGATGATCATGTGCCGAGCACTGAGGAATTGCAAGATATTTGGTTCTTAATGGACTTTATGGTGAACTACGAAAGACTCTTAAGAGAAAATCGTCCTCAAAAACTTCAATTAAAGTATCTTTTTCTTAAGGATATTTGTTTACGAAAAACAAGGAATAATCCATTAAGTACAATGTTTCTTGGTGTTATCGAACTCAAACTCGGACTCATCGAGGATGCATACATTCATTTTATCCAAGCGAAAATATTCATGGAAGAGTCTGCATTCTGGGATATTCGTTCTCGAGTATTGGGGCTTGATGGCGTACTCAAAAACCTCATTAAATCTGGCACAATCCCTCAATACATTTCCCCTTACCCTACCTAAAAACATTGCTCCGCATTTTCGTGCGGAGTATTTATTTTTAAAAATATGATTCGAATATCTCAATCAAATCATTCATGTATTTATTAGCACTTAATACATAAGTAGCATTAGATACAATAAAGGCCTCTATGTTTTCTATATAGTGATTATATGTTGCCTCATTCATTGAATTAAGATAGTGTTCGAGTTTAGAAAAATCGTAGTTGAATTCTCTGAAATCAATAAAGCATCCACTTGGTATAAAATCAGTCACATCAGGCGCACCCCAATACACAGGAACACACCCCGCAATAAGTGCATCAGTAATCTTTTCAGTAATAAGGCCTCCTAATATGCAATTTTCAAAACATAACGCAAATTTGTAATTTCGAAGAGTCTCGATTTTATCATCCACAACGCCACGATATGCTTCCTTAATTGCCTCATCATAGATTCCTCGAGTGTAACGTACCGGCTTATCCCACCACGTTCCATAAAGATCAAAGCGGGGATCCGAAGAGAAATACTGAATTGCCCTAAGTCGAGCAATATACTGTTCACTGTTTTCAAGTGTCGGCATTGGTTCTATATAATTCATCAATTTCGTATACATACGTTTTGCATAATGTATACGATGATTACTATTAATAAGTGTGAGATATTTTTTATTCTCGAATGGGACTTGCACTAATGGCTTATTGGGAAAGATGTTATAGGCCACAAAGAGATTAAATCTCGACCGAGAAGAAACCCAGCCTTTTAGGCTTCCATACGTAAATGTATGGTCAAAATATTCTGACTCTTTTTTTAAATGCCAATAAAACCATGGCGTATAGAGAGGCTGTTCAAGTGCCACAAGTACCGCAAGACGCACCCCAAACTTACGTAATTGTTTTGTATGATTCGGTCCATTTGAACTATCTCTCATACAAATTGCTTTAGATGGCTTGTATTTAAAATAAAGATCAGGAGTCAAAAGTTGCATTCCTCTTTTTATGCATTGCTCGTAAAGAAGTGCTCCTGAGTACCTATACCATTTCTCTCTAACCACAGCGGGATCAAAGCACAAATTATCATGAGATAGTGGGCTATTCCCATCTACTACAACCACTTTTTTATTCTTTAAATCTAATTTCATAACTTCACCTACAAAGGAGACCATACCACACAAGAAGGACTTTCAATGAACAATGTACCTACATAAAGTCTTTTAATTAAATGGATTTTAATGATGTTTTTGCTTTCTAATTTTTTGAGATATGTTAAAAATCCTTTTAAATAATTTCTTTTCTCGGCATATCGAAGGACAATTGCATCCATTTCGTTGTCTTGATCCATAAGCTCTCTCATAATCTCCATGTTAATACACAAAGAAGGTTTATTTTTAATAAGATATTCAATAAAAGCTTCGTATTGATCGTGAACCTGTTCTAAGGCTCCTGACGTATATACCCCACTATTCTCATTGAGTTTGATTAAATAGTCGGGTTTAAAAAAATCAAACTTAAATCCTTTTATTTCAGAGCTCACAAGACTACTTCGTGATAGAGTCTCAATTATTCTCTGTGAAGTTTCTGCCCAATCCAGTCCATAGAGTAATGCGCGTTGGTTTACTCTTCCTGCACGTAAAAGATTATGCCCCGTACCACATCCAAATTCATAAATAGAATCAATATCCTGAAGATATGTTCGGAAGAAGTATTCCTGAATCAATGCATGCATATTATACTCGAATCCCCTTTGTGAGGGTTTTATAAAAGTACGATTCCATCTCACGATATCTCTTTTGCCATAATATCGTGGGATAAGAGATTGAAATGTGGGATTTGAAATAAATGCTTTTAAATTCTCTCCCCATCCACCCTCCCATTCATCGAGTCTATGATCCCCTGCCTTTACTACTCGAGGATTCACTAATTCCCGCTCTATAAACTGAAGCCAATACTCTTTTTCGTCCTCATTAAGAGATTGGTACGAAAAATCATAATCTCTCATTTTTTTATCCATAGAACTATCAAGAGTAATTCCCCATAACTCCTCGATCTCTTTTTGTGTAACTATTCCGCTCGGTTTTATTTGATTCATAGCGAGTAATTTAAAATACTTTTCTTGAAATTATTTCTCCTCCCCGATTACGAAAAACAACTTCCTCATGATCACGTAAAACCTTCTTTCTTAGATCCTTGATTCTATCAAAATATATCTTAAGCATTCCGTATACTTTTTCAGGAACTCTCGCTCCTGAATTGCCTTTGTGATCACGGCCAAAATTTGCATACGTAGGTATAAAGTATGGCAAATATCCTCTTGCATTAAAGTTGAAAACGAAATTTCCAAAATTATCAAAATTAGGGATTCCTTGTATATAGCGCGGGGTACACACACAATACACACCCCTACTCACCACCAAACTTTGATCAGGAAATACGAGCCCTGTATTTAACCAATACAAAAACCAATCTTCTTTTTGAGGATATTGACCCGCAGGAAAGCTTTTCTGAGTAATAGAATTAATTCTTAGGATCGCTCCGGAAGAAAATAATTTCTTGAGTATTATTTTTTTTCTGTAAAGTGGCGCAAATAAAAGATCCTTTACTATATCTTTACTCTTTACTGCTATATTACGCATCACCCCAAGCAATCCTCGTGGCTTCAAGAAATGAATATAGGATTCATTAGTATCATATATAAAAGATCCATCTTCTGATTTTCCGCACACAAGTCCCCACACCAAAGATATATCCTTTTCTTTATCAAAGGCATTAATGCATTTAAAAAACCAATCCTTGTCAAGAAACCCATCCTGACCACACAAGAAACATATAAATTCTCCCCTTGCGCGTTCGAGTCCTTTTTCTGCCGCATGCACAAACCCCTCATCTTTCTCTGAAATTACAGAAATATTATTATGCATACCCGCATACTTTAAAGCTATCTCTACTGTTTTATCTTCTGATTTGCCATCTATTATAATAAGCTCCCAATTTTGATAGGTTTGCATAATAACAGATTCAATGGTTTCGGCGATATAGCGCTCACAGTTCAAAACTGGGGCAATAATCGAAATCCGAGGTGTCAGTATTTTTTTAGCTTTGTGAGACATATAATGTGATTGTATTGTTATCAAATATCGATATGTACCCCAAGTCTTCCAAAAATTTTCTAAATTCCTTAAGGGTAATAGAATTAAGACCTTCATGCCATTCAATGGTCATACTTTTAATATGTGAAAATAAAGAACGTGGAGTATTAAGAATAATTTCTCCCTCCGCTCCCTCACAATCAATTTTCAGGAAATCACATTGTTTAATAGCGTGATCTTTGAATATGCTTTCCAATGTAATTGAAGGGACACGAATCTGAGAAACTGCTTCATTTCTATAATTATGAATAGAGGCTCCTCCTGAATCTTTATCTTTAAAATACAGAACCTTATCCTCGCCATTACCACTCACTGCAATTTTATAGGGTACAATAAAATTCTCTAAATTATTAATTCGAATATTTTCTTTAAGTGCTTCGTAATTGCCCTGCATAGGCTCAAAACTTAGGACTCTAATGTCTTTTTTGTAACGTGCGGCTTTTACTGAAAAGACTCCAATATTCGCACCAATATCTACCACTGTTGATCCATCTTCTATCGAAGGCATCAAGCGATTATATATTTTAAGTCCCCAAATTTCATTAATAATTGAAATTTCATTAGTACGAGCCTTAATTTTATATTTAATTCCATTTCGTAGTTTTATTGAAACACTACGATTTCGAAATATTTTCAGACGCTCGCCATAATAAATCAAGAAATTTTCATAGAGCAACACTGCACCTATTGTTTCTTTCAAAATTCTTTTTAACTTAAAATACATTTTCATAAAGGTCTTTTGACCATTTCTCTGACAAAATTTTTGAAACTTAAATTATCTTCGACGTATTTCTGACCTGATTTCGCCATAGAAAGATAAAGCGAGGCATCATCAATAAGACGTGCCACTTTCTCTACTATCTCGCTAGGACTAAAAGGGTTTACAAGAAATGCATTAACTCCGTCCTCCAAAACGTCTGCCATAGAAGTTTTATTTGAAATAATAAGAGGTAAACCAGCTGCCATTGCCTCGCATGCGGTAGCAACCCATACTTTTGCACTATTTGGGACAACAGCAATATGTGAATTCCTCACTCCATTCATTATTTCTTCTTCTTTCGTATCTCCAAATCTAATCTCTACATACTTATGCGCACGATTTTTGTGTGCAAAATCCATAAATGTTTTTTCATAAGAACTATCCCCCCAATAATTTTTTGAAAAGATAAGTGCTTTTACATTATAACCCTTATCTCTAAGAATTGCTGTTGCTTCAATTATGTCCTCAAAACGCCTCAAGGGACTCAAAACCCCCCAACCTAAAAGCTGCGTGAGTTTATTTTTTGTAAGCGATTGTCGCGGAGGATAATAAAACTTTTTGTAATCGAGTGGGTTACCCATTAATTTAGCTTTATATCCTGCTTTTTCTGCTCCGTTTTTATTCTCTTTATCATATACTATTACCCAGTCTATCCATTTCGCATATTTTCGTGCAGATATTTTTTCGATTACTGCCGCAACTCGACTCAATACATCAAAAAGAAATGTATTCTTTTTTGAATGATAAAACTGAGGATTATTCATGATCCAGACAACCCGACTATTGGGATTTCTTTTCTTGTAGATTCGACTTACTTTATATGAATAATCGTTCTCACAAAATACGAAATCAAAATCAGAATCAAGTTCTTTTTCAATTCTACGCGCACTATCATTATAAAGCAGAAGACGCCTTAATCTCTCAATAACTCTCCCCAATAATGATGTAGCCCTTAAGACTGAATTAAGCGGAGCGTAGGGAGGAACTACAGAAATGGAAAGATCCTTATGAAGCTCGGGAAAACAGCGAGGATGAAACTCTGCGCAGTAGACCTTCACTTCATGGCCTTCCTCTTGTGAATGCTTTGCAAGAGACAAAACCATTCGCGGATCTCCGTTTTGACGCGTTAAATCAAAGTGAATAAATGCAAATTTCATAGTTTTATAGTAAGAGAAATAAAAAGAACCACCCTTCGATCACTTTTGAGACGCCTTAAATACTTCAAGTACCTCTTGGGCATACTTCTCCCATGATAGATTATTTTTCACAAAACTCTGTCCCGCGAGTGCGATCTCTTTATAAAGTTTTGGATTTAGAATAAGAGACTCCACTTTACGAGCAATTTGCTCAGGACTTAGGGGATCTACAAAGAGAGCAGTTCTATTATCTTCCAAAACTTCTGTTGCAGTTGAGGCCCGACACACAATAAGAGGCAAACCACTTGCCATACTTTCAAAATTCACAAGTCCCCATCCATGATTACCAGGAGGAGTAACATACACTGCCTGCACAAAAACATCGCTATTACTATAAGTACGACGCAATTCTTCATCAGGAACTCCTGTAAAATGCAATCGCACTGCATTTTCTAAATGATGTTTTTGTACTAACGAGATAAGATTATCTCTTACACCATCTTCATGCCAAATATTATTACAAATGATTTCCGCTTCGGCGTTATATCCCCACTGCCTTAGATAATAAATCGCCATAATAACATCCTCAAAACGTCTATAAGGATTAAGCGCTCCAAGAGCAAAAAGCTTCACAGATTTATTTGTAGCTTTCTTAGTAAAGTCTTTGACAGGCGCATAAAATTTTCCGAAATCTATACCTCCTCGAATTATGGAAATATTTTTCACTCCATACTTCTCAAGCCATTGTTTATTATAAGTATCAAGAACAATTGATTCATCAACTGCCCGCAAATACTTTTTATTAAAGAATCCTCTTGTCCAATGATATATTCTGCCAACTATATCAATAAGAAAGTTGTTTCTTGAGATATAAAGAAATGGTTGGCCATTCACATTCCAAATAACACGGGTCCGAGGATTAAGCTTTCTCTTGTAAAGATATCCCACTACATAGGAAGAATCATGCACACTCACAATGTCAAAATCAGACTCCATAGCACTTACAATTTTCCTTGCAGCGCTTAAAAATCCAACCTCCTCGCGTATTTTTTTAATAATCCAACCAACAAAGGTTCGTGGTTTTTTACTCGAAAACGCGGTGATGGAAAATCGCGGTTTAATAATTTTAATATCAAGTCCAGCCATAATATCACGATAGGATTCAGCTTTATTATCCGGAGTATAAATCACTACCTTATGGCCAAGTTTCCCCAAAGATTTCGCTAGATCGAGCGCAAGACGAGCGCCTCCCGCAATAAAGAAATTAAAACATACAATACCTATTTTCATATTTTTTATATAGATAGATTTCGAATTTAAAGTATCATAAAAAGCCGGGGTCGTCCACTTATCACAAGACCTTGCAAAAGCTCAAGAAATCTGAGTATTATTCTCAGTATGATGGAAAATAAAAAACAAAAGAGCCAAGATGAAAATCCTCTTGGAATACTCAATAATTGCCAAATTTGTGGCAAACCAAGTCTAGAAACTATTATTAATTTAGATCACCAGCCTCCTTGTGATCTTCTTCCGAACGCACAAGAAGTAAAAGAGGAAGAGATTCATTACCCTATTAATGTTGTTCGTTGCATTAGTTGCGGCTTAGTGCAACTTGATTTCGTTCCTCCTCCTCAGATCGTATTTCATAAAAAATATCCATATCGCACTGGCATCACGCAAATGCTTGTTGATAATTTCAAAATACTCGCAGAATCCACCATCAAAAAGTTTAAACTCAAGCAAGGATCTTTAATTGTTGACATAGGTTCAAATGATGGAACTGCGCTTCAGCAATTCAAAAACGAAGGGATGAAAGTTGTAGGCATCGAACCAACTGATGTTGCCAAAATAGCTCAAGAGAATGGCATCCCCACTATTAATAAATTTTTCTCTGAAAAAGTCGCCGAAGAAGTCGTAAAAAAATATGGCCAAGCATCAGTTGTCATTGCAACAAATGTTTTTGCTCATATAAATAATCTCTCTTCCTTCATGAGGGGACTCGATACTCTGCTTCCAAAAAAAGGAGTATTTATATCAGAATCACAATATCTTCTCGATACCATTCAAAAAGCTCAGTACGATACAATGTATCATGAACACTTACGCTTCTATTCACTGAAACCACTGCAGGTTCTTTTTAAAAAGTTTGGATTTACTCTTACCGATGCCGAACGAATCGCTTCATCAGGAGGATCAATTCGTGTATTCGCTACAAAAGGCAAAAACCTCAAGGCTTCGCAAGAGGTAAATCGACTCATTAAAAATGAGGAGAAGGCAGGCTTATATAAGCCGTCTACTTATAAGAAATTTAAAGAACGCGTTGAACTTTCACGGCTTACCCTAGTAAAGCTTTTATGCGAATTGAAACTTGCTGGAAAAACAACTGCAGGAGTGGGTTCCCCTGGACGATCAAGTCCCGTCCTTAACTATTGCCACATAGATCCACTCTTAATCCCCTACCTCGCTGAACAATCAAGTTCTCTTAAACTTGGGCTTTTCTCGCCAGGTACACATATTCCTGTCGTAGATGAAAAAAGACTTTTTGAAGAACAGCCCGAATACGCCCTACTTCTTTCGTGGCATATCGCCGATACCCTTATTAAAAAACTTCGTGATCGAGGACTTAAATCGAAATTCATTATACCCCTCCCAGAAGTAAAGATTATTGAATAGGGCTTAATTCCAAGTCATAAAAACCCAATAAGTCCCACCTCGTGACTCTTTTTTAGAAAACAAAACCTCCTGTAACGGAGGTTTAATAATTCCCTAGACCAATAGATTTGCTCTTTTTACAAGTCCTAGCCCAATAAGTTCTTCCTTAATTGCATCAAATTCATCGGCACGAACCTTATGAACATTCTTTTCTCCAGGGAAAGTCCTTTCTTTCACTTCGTCAACGTATTCTGTCATTTTTCCCCTAATCACATCACCAGGAGTCTTTCCAATATCTTTCTCGGTAACACGATATTGTTTGATATAAATCGGCATCTTTTTGAATCCTGAATACATTCCCATAGGATCGTGACCAATAAGAAGCTGTCCATCGAGATATCTACCCGACCCTATTCCATACACGGGTATCTCCAGATTTTCAGAAATTATCTGAGCTACTTCTTCAGTAACTCCCTCAAGAAGTAGCGCGAACACCCCAGCATTCTGAAGCGCATACGCAGTTTCCAGAAGCTCTATTGTGCTTTCGCGAGTTTTGCCCTGAATACGATATCCACCCATTTCGTGAATTTTATGAGGATTAAGACCAATATGCCCCATCACCAGAATTTCGGCGTTTGCGATTGCCTTTATTCGAGCAAGAAGCTTCTTGCTCGCTTCACACTTTACCGCCTCACATCCCGCTTCGCTAATGAATCGGCCAGCATTTCGTACCGCCTCTTCGTCGGAAGCTTGATATGACATAAAAGGCATGTCGCCCACCACAAAAATCCTATCGGTACCGCGACGTACAGCACTCGCATGACTAATCATTTGATCCATCGTAACTGGCAACGTGTTCTTATATCCAAGTAGTGTCATGCCCAACGAATCGCCGACAATAATAACATCTATTCCTGCTTGATCTGCATATTGAGCAAAGGGAAAATCATAAATACTAAGGGCAGCCACAAGCGCATTTCTTTTCTTCATTTCTTTAAGCGTGACAACAGTAATACGCTCTCTATCAAGCTTCACGCCTGGTGTCTTCCCTTCTATTATTGGTTTTTCCACAAAGATCTCTCCTTTATTTGTAAAGAAAACTCCTATGAGAATATAAGCTTTATAACGGAAAGTCAATTTATTTCATTAGCCTTTCTATAGCGATCCGGAGTTCCGATATCTATAAAAAGCCCCGGCTTCATAAATCCAAAACACGCTACACGCTTTATAACAACCGGGAAAAAATCATATTCCAGAGAAAAGGGAACATGATCCATGTTCTTCAATAAACTTTTATTCATGACATAAATTCCGGCACTCATAAACCCTCCCTCCTTCGAATTTCTTTCTGCAAAACTTATAATTTTATTATTTTGATCCACTAATACATTACCAGAGTCCTTGCGCTCAGGATCATGAGTAATCACAATAGAAAGAGAGCTTTTTAAGGATATGTGAAAATCTTCAAGCGCACAAAGCTTCATATCGAAAATCATATCTCCATTCATTACAATAAATGGGTCACTTTGAATAAGAGATTCAGCATTTTTCACTGCTCCACCCGTTCCCATCGCCTCTTCTTCCGAAGAAATAAGAATATCGATATCGTGCCTTCCTTTGTGTCTTTTATTTTTAACGTAATTCGCAATCTCTTTACCTAGATGCCCCACGCACAGCACAAATCTCTTATATCCCTCGGCGCTCAGCCTTTCTAATAAAACTTCAAGAAATGGCTTTCCTTTTATAGGAATAAGTATCTTTGGGATTTTTTCCGTGAGAGCGCCGAGACGAGTGCCCTTGCCCCCACACAAGATGACTACGTCTGTGTTTTTGGTATATTTGTTCATGAAATAGTTACTGACTATCTTCGGAAGAAGAGTAGTATACTATTTGACTGCCTACTCCGTCAAAACGAAATGGCACATAAAGAAGATTCTTTAATTTTTCTCGCACGTGTGGCTGTGATTCTGGTTTTACAAAAAAAAGCATAAATCCCCCCCCTCCTGCCCCCAACAATTTACCACCAGAAGCACCTGCACTCATACCCGCTTCATATATTTCATCAATAAATGGCGTTGTGATACTTAACGATAAGCCTCGTTTTAATTTCCATGTCTCATGAAGTAATACTCCAAATTCCTCTAAATTATCCGAAGAAGTAAGGATGTCAGTAGCTTGATCAACAATTTCCCTCATAAGATGGAGTTCATCAGTCTTCCTTTCAATATTATTAATTTGATGAATTGCAATTTCTGATGCATTTCTTGAGAGACCCGTGAAGAATAACATGAGATGATTTTGAAGCTCATTAAGTCTTTCGTGGCCTATAGTAATAGGATTCACCGACAAAGTATGAGATCCCCCAAATTCAATCTTATTCAGTCCTCCAAACGCAGCAGCAACTTGATCCTGAGATCCCACGCTCTCCTTCATTATTTTTTGCTCAACATGAATTGCGTCAAGAGCCAATTGACGCTTTGTGATGACCTTCCCCTTAAGAGCGTTCAGTGCATGAAGTAATCCCACCGTAAAAGAAGAGCTTGAACCCAGCCCTGATCGTGATGGAAGATCTGCATCATGATGCACTTCTATCCCTTTTTCAATATCTGTAAATCTTACGATATGAGAAAACGCCGGATGCTGAATGTGATCGATATTTTTTGCAAGTTCTATTTTTGACCACACAAAACGGTATTTATTATCAAAGAAAGGCGGTAGATAACGACAAGTAATGTAGCAAAATTTATTAATGGTTACAGAAAGAACAGCGCCCCCATGCTTTTCATACCATGCAGGATAATCAGTGCCTCCTCCAAAAAATGACATTCTAAATGGTGTTCGAGTTATAATCATGGTTTCTATATGACATCATTTAACCACAATTATTTAAAAATACAAAAGGAGCCCGTAAGCTCCTTTATTCTCTCTATCTCGATTCCCTCTCTGATCCCTCACTGCCCCCCTTAGGCATCTCGGGATCTTCCCACCCAGGCAATGGATCAATGATCATATTTGCCTTAAATTCCTCACGAGAAAGATATGGGTACATATCTTCGATAGGTGTTTTCCACCCCACAATTTTTGGTTCATATGTATGATACTCACTGCACTGCACAACACATACAACCGGACCCTCTGTGTTCAATACTTCTCTTATAATCAATCGTATATGGGAATTTCTTTCAATGACAAATGTTCTCATGCCGTAACCTTTTCCGCACAGCCTCACGAAATCAGGAGGATTATATCCTTTTGGACCGCACGCCTCAGACCTTCCATTAAAATTGACTTCCTGAAATGCCTTAGTAATTCCGTAGATACGATTATCAATAATAAACGTTTTTACACCAACCCCATAATTCAAAAATGTTTGAACTTCCTGGCTATTCATTGTGAAACCACCATCGCCAATCGTGCACACTACCGTACGATTTTTTTCTGCAGCAAACCACGCACCCATTGATGCAGCGAACGAGAAACCCATTGGTGAATTGCCATTGTTCGTGATGTTTCTCTGTCCCCGCTTTGTCTTAAATGCGTGATTGCTTGCAACAATATTACCTCCACAATCCCCTACTAAAATATCTTGCTCTCTCATTTCTTCTGAGAGAATTCTGAAAAACACGTATGGATCAACAATGTCTCCTCTACTAAAATGCTCAGCCTTTACGGGATCGTATTTTTCACGCCAATCAATGACTTTCCTTAGCCACATCGAAAAATCACGACGTATAGGAAATTTGGTAATCCTTGTAATCATTCGCTCAAGAAAGACTTTTGCATCACAATAGATGTTCACATCACAAGGTACTTGCTGAAATTCTCTTCTAAGAAGCGCTTTATCTACGTCAACAACGTATTTCTTTGCGCCGCGTGCAAAACTTTTCACATTACCACCAGTAATCCTTCCAGAAATTCTTGTGCCGATTCCAATAAGAAGATCTGAATTCTGAATGCCAAAATTTCTGCCAGGACCACCGTACGTTCCCACCCTTCCCCCGTAATACGGAAGGTCTGATGTAACCACATCAAGCGCATTCCACGTGGGGAACACAGGTATATTCAATATATCTGCACACATAATCAATTCGTCTACTGCTTGAGCAATACGAACTCCTCCGCCTATAAGCATTACTGGTCTCTCAGCACACCCAAGATCTTTACAACACTCATCAATTTGTTTATCGATGCATTCAATGTCGTAATCAGGTACGTCATCCTTAGAATGAGGACTAAAACTCATCAAAAGAGACACGTCATCAATATCCTTCTTTTGTACATCAAGTGGGATATCTATAAGCACCGGTCCAGGCCTACCATCTTTCATAAGATACAAAGCTTTTTGCAATTCATACTTTATGTTCATCGGATTACGAATCATTACTGCGTACTTAGTAATACCCCTCACCGTACCTACGATATCGGTTTCTTGAAAACCTATTTGTCGAATACATGGATCAGGTCGTAGAAATTGTGAATTGATCTGCCCGGTAATAAACAGACATGGCACAGAATCATAAAAACAATTCTGGATTGGGGTGACAAAGTTGCCGCCCCCTGGTCCACTTGTTGCAATAGCCACTCCAAAATTTCCGCTTACTTTAGCATATCCTTCAGCAGCGAAACCGCCTGCCTGCTCATGCATAACCGCTACATAACGAATAGCGGTAGTTCTTGTAAACGCATCAATGAGATCGCCGTTCGCGGCACCATATACTACAAAAACCTCTCGTATTCCGCAACCCGCAAGGTAGTTGATGATAAAATCAGCAACTTTCATACACTTCTCCCAAAACATACCTCCATTAGCATTTATACTTATTTTTAAAAAACCACTAGAAGAATAGACATATACATACAATTCTGTCAATAAAAAGAAGCCCTTAGGGCCTCTTCCACCAAAGATGAATTAATCTTTTTTCTCAAATAAAACTCTTTTAAGCGAAGGCAAGGAAGTCATCTCCTTGATATGACTTACCGCATTTTTCCCGAAAATAGAGTCGACCATTCGAAGATACGATGGATTTGTATAATACTCAATAAATGCGCTATCGCGACGCTTCAATACATCACAAGCATCTACCTTTTCAGTGCGAAGCGGAAAAGTTTCGCGACTATGCTGAGAATACCCGATCCAACCCGGCCCACCTTTATCTACATCTTCGGGCAAAGGCCATCCCCTCTCACGAGCCCACGAATGAAGCCTTGAACCAGGGTATGCCATTGCAGAATAAAAGTTTGCCATTTCGGGCATAATCTCTAAAGCCAATGCAAACGTTTCATTCATAGTCTCGTGAGTATCATCAGGCAAGCCAAAAATAAAATTTCCACCGATATTAATTCCCGCAGATTTCACCCGCTCGCATACTTTCCGAATATCATTGTCACTGAAAGATTTATCAGCTCCCTCCCTTACATGCGCACTACCCGATTCAATACCGATGCCAAGCCACTTAAAACCCGCACTACGAAGCGCATCAAGAAACACTGGTTTTGTGGTATCAATGCGCGCATACGCCCATATATTCAAGCTATCTCCATACCGATCCTTAATAGCCTCTGCGATTCCTAATACATGTTTCGGATGCAAAACAAACATCTCATCGTGAATCTTGATATTCTTTATTCCATACACCTGCACCACGCAATGTATTTCTTTCATTACAGCCTCGAGACTACGTAGTCTATAACTATTAACTTCAGACTTGTAGCCCATCACTCTTTCACCGCTTTTGAATGGGGCCTGTATGCAACAGAATTCACAACGAAATGGGCAACCAAAACTCGTAAGAATCGAGGCATACGGCATCCGAGATACCATATCTCCATAGTTGCAATGCCAATTATGAGCCCTATACTTACCCATCGGCAAAAGATCCCATGCGAGTCCAGGCATCTCTTCGTCAACATTCTCGACAAGAGGCGCGCTTACGTTTGATCGGACCATTTTGAATGGATGAACCCCGCCCCAATACCATAATCCTCGTACCTTGCTCCAGTCCCCGTCACCTACCTTCAGTGCCTGCACTACTTCATGTATCGTAATCGGGCCTTCGCCATCACAAACAAAGTCAATTGACTCTTCAGTAAGGGTTTTCATTGGAAGTGCCGCAGGATGTGTTCCAGTAAGGAGTATTTTTATCTCAGAATTTAAAGCTTTTATATTATTACAGATTTCACGAGTAGCAGGCATATTCTGACTTGATGCAGACGGTTGAAAACCATATACTGCAATAACCACAAGGAGTGGCTTAAGCATTATTGCTACTTCTGCAACTTCCTTCGTAGACCTGCCCTCTGCGGGCATATCAAAGATAGCCACACTACATCCTTTTTTACGAAGAAATGTAGCGAATGTAGCCGCAAAGACAGGCGGCTCTATCGCAGAAAAACTATTACTCAGATGTTGATATATCTTTCTAGTATCCCCGGGATTAATAAACAGAACATCAAGAGACGCGCTCAAATTAATCCTTCTTTCTTATGTAAAAAAGCTAATCATAGAATAATGAAAATTCACAAACCGTCAAGTTCATTGCTCATTAAAAATCCCCGAAAAAACAGGGATTTAATTAATTACTTTGGTTTCGCAATAAAAAAGCTGTGATTTAAATAAATATTTCTTATTTCACTAAGAATAATTGGGCCAAGTGGATGTGTGTTACTAACTGATGCATTCTCCATAACTTCTTCCACGGTTATCATGCCCGGAATCACAGTTGTTGTACCTACTTGATCAAGACAAAATCGAAAAGCGAGTTGCGATAAGGTTAATCTCATTTTTTTCGCTATCTCGATAAAAAAATTAGGAGCCTCCCTCCATTTATCGAGCTGTTCTTTGGGCCATCTTGAACGATGATCATCTGATCCAAATTCCGCATTCAAGCACTTGCCCGACAAGAATCCAAAACATAACGGCGTACGCAAGACTAGACCGATATTTAATTTATTTACAAATTCAAAAATGTCAAAATCAAGCGCTCTTTGATCAATCATATTGAAATTAACTTGCAAAATTTCTGCTCCAAAATTAAGAACGGCGGACCTACAATCTTTGGGTGATTTAACGGAAATTCCAAACATTCGAATTTTTCCCTGACTCTTCAATTTATTTACAAATTCCGAAATCACGCCCAGAGAAATCTGATCTAATGAAGGACTATGAAGTTGGCATATATCAACATAATCAGTTCTCAGCCTCCTTAAACTTCCATCAAGAGATTCTGTCATGCTATTAATTGAGAAATCTTGTGGCTTTAAATGCTCTACGAAGCCGACCTTGGTTGCAATTACAATCCTATCTCTTCTGTTTTTGAAAACTTCACCAAGCAATTCCTCGCTATGACCATCGCCATATATATTAGAAGTGTCGTAAAAATTTATTCCAGAATCATACGCACACTGAAGCGCTCGCTTCGATTCATTATCGTCCGTCTTTCCATATGAAGTAGCGCCCCCGCGCGATAGTCCGCCTATTCCCCACGTCCCGAATCCAATTTCAGAGATTTTTATTCCTATTTCTCCTCTTCCCAGTGCTTTGTATCTCATATTCAGAACATAGATTTTATAGTGCCGCCATCAACCGCGATACAAGTTCCTGTTATAAATCGTGCTTGTTTAGAAGCTAAAAAAACTACCAGATTCGCGATATCTTCTGGCTTACCGGGCTTCTTCAAGACCATCTTGCTCACTACTTCCTCTAAGAATAGTTTCTCTGCGTTTTCGGCATCTACTCCCTTGTAACCACTCATGTTTTCCACACTTCTATCCCACGCATCTCCTTCCACAGTGCTCAAAGTAACCACGTTCACCGTAATACCATATTTACCCAAATCATTAGAAAGATATTTATTCAAATAAATCATCCCAGCTTTTGCTGCCCCATAATCAGGATTCATTACTCCAGGCTGTCTACCCACATTACTTGAAATATTTATAATCCTTGGCTGTGTAGATTTCTTAAGCAAAGGAATGGCAATTCGAGTAACTCGCACCATACTCATTAAATTAAAATCAAGAGTCTCTCTCCACATCTCATCCGTTAATTCATCAAAATGACGGAATCTCAAAGCGCCTCCAACATTATTTACTAAGATATCCAACGAACCATAAGTTGAATAAATAAAACTAAATAATTTCTCTATCTGCACAGAATCCATGAAATCAACTTGAACAGAATGAATAGTTATCCCCAAACCAATTTCTTTGATAATTTCTTGCTTAACAATTCGAAGTTTCGATTTATCTCGACCAGTAATAATCACATGAGCACCTTCTTTTGCTAATGCAACGGCAGAAGCTTTTCCTATGCCCCTACTACTTCCAGTAATAAGAGCTACTCGTCCTCTTATTCCACAATTCACCTAAGCCTCCCATATTCAGTTATTAATGAGCGTCTATACTCTAAATACATCTTTTCAAAAAGTCAAAAAAAACTCCGTAATAACGGAGTTTAAGAATAAATTACATTAAAAAATGCTAGTCATCGAAAAATCCCCTTCTCTCAGCCAAGAATAAAGATCCAAGAGCATTCAAGTTATCGAACTTTCCATTTGCGATAAGATATTCAAGCCTATCTCTTGATACTAATAGAGTTTTGATTCCATCCTCTTTTCTTGAGCCTACCTCTCGTAAGGCATTACGACCACAAACAATAAAAGCCCTACTATTTACTCTCTCTGCCATTGCATTTCCAGATCCAATAAGCTCCATCCTAGAACACAAATATCCAGTTTCTTCCATAAGCTCTCTTGAGGCAGCGAACTCCGGCGTCTCACCCTCATCAATAAATCCAGCCGGTAATTCCAAGGTATATCTATTAAGTGATGGCCTGAATTGTCGAACCAATATCAATTTTCGATCACGAGTCTTAGCGATGATAATCACTCCATTGGGACAGTTGAGCCGGTAATAAGTTTTTCCCTTATGTGTTTTTGGACTTCTTAATGTCTCCTTCTCTATGTCAAACCACGGAGTTTCAAAAACTTTTTCCACAGATCCCCTACTAGGCATTCAAAGACAACTTCTTAGCTGAATCATTTGATATAACACGTTTTTCCTCCCTTGGTTCGTCGAAACCTCAAGCAAATGGCGCATTTAATTATGAAAAAACTCCATTGCACAATGGAGTTTTTGAACTTAAATGTCAAGCCTTTTCTAAGAAGAATGCTCCCTGAACCACTCATAAGTCCAACGAACTCCTGCGTGAAAAGGAATAATCGAGCGCCAACCCGTACTTAGAATTTTCGTATTATCCAAAAGTTTCTGAAAAACACCCTCTGGAGCAGTAAGATCATTTTTTATTACTCCAGTAAACTGCACTTCTCGAGCTACAATCTCTGCAAGTTCTTGGATAGAATAATCATATCCTACGCCCACATTTATAAGGTCAAGATTTCCTTCGGATTTAAGAATATAAATGAGAGCATTAATCAAATCCTCAATATAAATAAATTCTCGCCTTGCCTTTCCTGTACCCCAGATAGTAACTTCTTCATCGCTAGCAATCTTTGCATCATAAAACTTCTTTATGAAAGCACTTATTACATGAGAGTTCTCTGCGTCAAAATGAAGTCCTGGTCCATAAATCGTTGCCGGTACCACCACAGTAGCATTTAAACCGAACTGCTTTTTATAAGCCCTACACATCCCGTAACCTGCAAGCTTAGCTAGAGCGTGCGCTTCACTGGTCTCTTCGACTTGTCCAGCCATCAAATATTCTTCTTTGATTGGCTGCAGAGAATGCTTTGGGTACATACAAGAAGTTCCAATCAGGATCAATTTTCTAACGCCGATTTTTTGAGCCAAATGAATCACATCAGCCTGCAACCTAAGACTACTGTAGATTATATCTCCACAAAAATCGATATTAAATTTTATCCCACCAGTTTTTGCGCCTATCACAATCAAAAACTCTGGACTAAATTCCTCAATATCATCCAAGAGCCTTTTTTCGCTAATAAAAACTCTCGCATTGATAAAGTCACGACAACTTAATCCTTTCAAAACAGCAGTTCCTGTGTAATGCCCTATATCAACGATTGCAATTCTTGAGTAGGTCGTAAAACTCATCAACTCCTCCCATGAATCGCATCAATTACTATTTGAGATACGAACTCAACGTCTTTTCTTTCCAATGACGGATGATTCGGCAGAAAGAAACCAGTAAAATGGATTCTGTCTGCTATGGGCGCCGACCATACACCAAACTCCCGAATCCAAAACGGATGACGACCAAGGTTCCCAGCGGAAAAAATTCTAGTCTCAATACCATTTTCTCTAAGAGCTGTAACAATCCTCCTCCTTTCTTCTACTGAAGCCGCAAGAGCTCCAAAGTGGATACTACATACAACAGAATCATCATTATATTTTTGAAACTTAAGGAAACTACCAAGAAGTTTTCGATACAAACAATGATTCTCAAATCTCCTACGCACAAGCCAGTCTATCTTATCTAATTGCCTCAACCCTAACCGCGCAGAAAGGTCCGTTGGACGCAAATTAAAGCCATCTTCATAGAAAACAAAGGGTGCATGAAAATCGTCCACGCCGTGAATTTTTCTTAAAATTGTTTGTCTCTCTGGACTCAAATCTCGATCCCATCCATGACTTCGCAACATAAGAAGCTTTTCATAGAGGCTTTCGTCATTAGTCGACACAACACCACCTTCAATCGTTGAAAACGCATGACCAAAATAAGTAGAAATACTCGACATATCACCAAATGAACCCACGCGCCGACCCTTATAAGAAGAGCCTGCTGCTGCGCACGCGTCTTCAAGTAAATAAAAACCATACCGCTTCTGAAGAACTAAAATCTCATCCATTTTGTGAGGAACACCAAGTACTTGAACGAGCATCACGATCTGAGGATTGTGTTTTTTTAAAAGATCTTCGAGATAATTCAAGTCGAGTCCAAAAGTGTCCTGATCCGCCTCACACATCAAAAGCTTGCCATATCCTTTGAGTTGCATAGCGGGAGCGATGCTCGTTATCCAACCAACACTAGGAACAACCACCTTCAGCTTCAGATCAGTCGAGGAACGTATTCCTCTGAGTACTGCATACATTAAAAGGTTTGCAGAAGATCCAGAATTACAAAATACTGAATACTTTGTTCCAACCCACTCGCTCCACTTTTTCTCAAAAGCCGGTGTTAAAGTTGACGACATAGTAAGCCGTGGATTGGTCTTCAGCCACTCAATTAAATCTCTTATATCATCCTCATCAATGGTATTGTGAGCCAATTTATACCTAAGATTCAATTCGTCTATGCTCATTCAGACTCCCAATTTCAATGAACGGCAGATATTATTCTGTATTCACGAAACATAGTCAAAACACTTCTTAAGATTAGTTTATACATTCGAGAACTGGTTCCGGCGTATGATTTGATAGCCCTTAATAAGTTCTCTTATGCCTCCCGAAAGTGACACAAAAAACTTAAATCCAGTTTTCTCAATCTTTGCATTACTTACAATGTAATTCCTTTGATCGAGATCTCTTCCAACCCTATCCTCGAAAAATACAAATCGAGGAACTTGCTTTCTAATTTCTTCACAAAGCTCTCGTTTACTTAAATTCGCCTTACTTAAACCGACATTATAGACCCCACCCTTCATAGTTTCGAAGCTATTAATCACCCAAAGAAATGCACGCACGATGTCAGAAATATGCACATAGTTTCTCTTGAAGTCAGCCTCAAAAAGCACCACAAATCCATCGTTCACTGCACGATATACAAAATCATTCACAAGAAGATCGAGGCGCATACGAGGACTAATACCAAATACTGTTGCGAGACGAAGCACTACATGATTCTCACAATTACGTCTCACTGCCACTTCTGCGCGTACCTTTGTACGACCATATAGCGAAATGGGATCCATAGGGGAATTTTCGTCGCACATTGAAGTGCCTTGTCCCTTCCCGTATCCGCTGTTTGTGTTTGGATAAATAATCCACTGACTTTTGTCCATGAGCGCTACAAGCATCGATACTGCATGATGATTTACTGCCTCTGCACGCATAGGATCAAGATCACATGCGGCAACACCTACAAGTGCGGCAAGTGGAATAACCCCATCCACTTTCGAAACAAGGTCGGTTATAAGACTCTTATCTCTCGCATCTCCACGCACAATTTGAAAATTTTCATTACACACACAATCAAGAAGAGATGTTTGATGATATATGAAATTATCAAGCACAATTACCTGATGACCCTGATCTAAAAGTGCAGGCACAAGCATCGATCCAATATATCCTGCTCCGCCAGTTACTAGTATTCTTTGGTGTTTCATAAGTTCTCCAACCATTATTGAAATGTAAAAATACTACACTATAGAATGGCGTATTTTGTCAATCTGTCAATAGATTCTTAATTCAAGATATCAAATAAAAGTAAAACCGTTCCGAAGAATGTTGGAACGGTTCTTTTTATACATCGGAAGATCTCTTTTCTTTATGCGGATGCCACCTCTTCTTCATACCACCGAATTGCATTCTTAAGGCCTTCTTCGAAACGAGTACGTGCCCTGAAACCGAACTCTTTCTCTGCTCGCTCAGTATCAAGTACACGCCGAGGTTGACCATCTGGCATGGCTTTATTCCACATAATTTTGCCTTCATAGCTCATAAACGCAGAAATAAGACGAACGGCATCTTTAATCGAAATTTCCATACCAGATCCAAGATTCACGGGATCTGCTTTATCATATTGCTCTGTTGCAAGCACAATTCCTTCTGCGGCATCTTCTACATACAAAAATTCTCGTGTCGCATTACCTGTTCCCCAAATTTCTATATGATCCTTGCCCTCACGCTTTGCCTCTCCAATCTTTTTGATGAGCGCAGGAATAACATGGGATGACTTAGGATCGAAGTTGTCTCGTGGACCATACAAATTCACCGGTAAGAGATGAATAGCATTAAATCCATATTGAGCACGATATGACTGTGCCTGCACAAGAAGCATCTTCTTCGCAAGTCCATATGGAGCGTTAGTCTCCTCCGGATACCCAACCCATAAATCTTCTTCCTTAAAAGGCACTGGAGGTGACTTTGGATATTCACAAATAGTGCCGATACCAACGAACTTTTCCACGCCCATCCGCCGCGCAAGATCCATAAGTGGCACGCCCATCATAATATTGTCAAAAAATATCTCACCAGGAAATTGTCTATTAAAACCAATACCACCAACCTTAGCCGCAAGATGAATAACAATATGAATACCTTCAAGTACTCGTTTGCAATTAGCTTCAAGTCTTAAATCACAATCTTCAAGTCGTGGCACTACAATATTACGAGAGTCTACTCCTCTTTTTGCAACAAGATTCTCAACAACATGAGAGCCTAGAAAACCGGCTCCGCCTGTTACGAGAATTTTTTTTCGAGAGAGATTAATCATTAAAAGTCTCCTTCTGTTCTACTCTCTTAATGTAAATGTACTAGCCATCAATTGTAGATACTATTAAAATTTTGGTCAACTATCGCGCACCACACTTCTTAATATCGGCTTCTACCATGATTTTTACTAAATCATTAAAATTCGTCTTTGCCTCCCATCCGAGCTTTACTTTTGCCTTTCGTGGATCTGCGATAAGATTCTCGACCTCTGTTGGTCTATAATAACGTGGATCTATCTCCACGTACTGCTTCCAGTCCCCCAATCCAGCATAAAGAAAAGCTACCTCCACGAATTCACGCACTGAATGAGATGTTCCTGTTCCTATGACGTAATCATCGGGCTCATTCTGTTGCATCATTAAATACATTGCTTCGCAATATTCTGGAGCATAGCCCCAATCACGTCGTGCATCTAGATTTCCCAAATAGAGCTTTTTGTCAGTCCCCGCCTTAATACATGCAATACCTCGAGTAATTTTTCTTGTAACAAATGTCTCTCCTCTTCGAGGACTTTCGTGATTAAAAAGAATGCCATTCACAGCGAAAATTCCATATGCCTCTCGATAATGAATGGTAGTATAATACGCAAATGTTTTCGCAATGCCATAAGGACTCCGCGGATGAAAAGTTGTATCTTCACTCTGAGGTGGAGGAGTTGCCCCAAACATTTCAGAACTCGATGCCTGATAATACTTGATTTTTTTTCCCGATGTTTTTTCGAAATCTCTTATTGCATCAAGAATACGTAATGCACCAAGCCCCGTCACATTTGCAGTATATTCAGGAATATCGAAACTTACACGTACATGCGACTGTGCTCCAAGATTATAAATCTCATGAGGTTCGATATTAAAAATGAGTTTTCGAATATTCTCGGCATCGGCAAGATCTCCGTAATGAAGATAAAGCTTTCTTTCGGTTTTGTGAGGATCTTCGTAGATATGCTCCAGTCGTTCTGTATTAAACGATGATGCACGCCGAATAACGCCGTGAACTTCGTAGCCACGAGAAGAAAGAATTTCGGCGAGATATGACCCATCTTGGCCTGTAATGCCGAAAATTAAGGCTTTTCTATGAGTTTCTACCATATAAAATTATACTACCAGGATTTTTTAAAAAATGAACCCCCCGCTACTATGCGGAGGTTTTATATATTGAGAAGTGTAAACGTTATATAGACATTCTTATCACTTCACTAATATGATCTGCGATTGGAAGAGATGCAGAAAGCCCAGGAGATTCGATACCTATAAGATTAATAAATATAGGGTCAGTGCTTTCAATCTTAATAACGAAATCAGCCTCCTTGCCTTCCGATATGCATTTTGCTCGAAGTCCAGCATATGCCCATCGTAGATCTTTTTCCTCAAGCTGAGGCAAAAAACATCGGGCCTCTTCTAAAAATTCCCGAGGAGATGTCTTGTCTTCAAATACATACTCTCTTTCTTTATGAATGTTTGCATTAGGACCAAGAAACAATCTCTCGTCAATACTTTTCGTAATATGAATTCCAAGGCCCATTGAACCTGGGCGCACCGCCGGATATATTAAGCAATTCCGTATCAGCGAACTTTTTACTCCTACCACTTCATAATATTCGCCTCTCCATGGAATGATTTTGTATCCCGGAAATCTCGCGAGGTTTGAAATAACATCAGCATATACTCCTGCACAATTTATAAGAATATCAGCTTCGTATTCATTGCTCTTGGTACGCACAATAAATTGGTGTCCATTATTCTTTATTCCAAAAACTTCTTCCTCAAAACGAAACTCGACGCCTCTTTTTTTACCGCCCCAAAAAAGGGATTTCGCGTAAGCTTTCTTGTCAATAATCCATACACTTGGAATATATATACCGCCCAATACTCGTGCGTGAGGCTCTAATCTCTTTACTCCGAAACATGTAAGAGTCTTAATGGATATACCTTGAGCGAAAGCTCTATTCTTTAACTCCCTCAAAACGCTGAACGATGCTCTCCATTCCCCCCACAATGTCTTTAAGTTTCTAAATCCAACCCCCACAATCATGCCCGTATGACGCATCATAATCCCTCGAGACATGCAATATAACCTCATTGCCAAACTTCCTTTACGAGCAAAGTGAGCCTTGAGAGAATCGGGGTCCAAATGTATTCCAGAATGAATAACTCCACTATTATGCTGACTTGCCTCACGAGCTATCTCACTATGCCTTTCAAGAACTGTCACATGAAAACTAGGATTATGATCTATAAGTCTTCTCGCAATTGCGAGTCCAATAACACCAGCCCCAATAACCACTACTCTCTTCACTACCAATCTCCTTATTGGAAAAAGCTTATCTTAATGTACCCGAAAAACAGAGAAACGCAATAATGTATTTACTTATTTGTCTATAAATGTGTTTTCTATAATCTCCCATTTACCTTGTCTTGCCAATTCCATGAGAATATCCAAATCTTCCTTTATGATTACATCAGTTATAGTCTTTTTATATTCATCCAATACTGCAAGTAAGCGTTCTTTGTTTTTTTCTTTAATGTATTTGAATAATAGATTATTAAAATCGAAGGCCTGTTCTTCTTCTGGAGTAATCACATGAAATATAATATCTATTTCCTCCCAGCGACCCATACGAGCAAGACCAACAAGAGTATCGAGGTCTTTATGGAGATCTTCAGAGGCAACTTCTTTAAACGCCTTTGCGACTCGCAATACGCTTTCTAAGTCTCTTTCTCTTACATACGTAAGAAGCATTTTCTTATAAATGATCTCGAAATTACTAATCTCTTTTACAAAATTAGGACCAGCAATAAGGCCGAGTTCGCGTGCACGAACCAACTCTGCCTCTCCCTCAACCCAATGCTTTCTCCCCGCAAGTACGAGATGCAAACCCAAATTAAAGTGTGCTCTTCCAACAAGTGGACTTAAATTCACTGCTTCACGAGTTAATGCAATCGCTTCATCATTACGATGCTTTCCGGCATACGCAAACGCAAGAAGATAGAATACGTCTTGTCTATACGGAGAAAGCTCCCGCGCTCTTTCAAGATAGTGGATTGATGTATCAAGGAACTTCTCTTCTTCCTTTCCTTTTTCATTAAAAACCTCTGCAAGAATTATGAGATACCGGGGATCATGTCCGGGTTCTTTGTTTACTACCTCATCCATTGATTCCACGGCAATGCGGATCAATGGCTCAAACTGCTTCTTATTAACGACATCGCTTGCGTAAAGAGTATCTATAAGGAAAAAGCGTATTGTTTGTTGTGTGTAATTATAAGGACTAAGAAATCGAGAGGATTCGGCAAGTATCTTTTCCCCATTCTTACTGTCTATTAATCTTTTGTACGTCGCTGTTTGTGTGTATGGAATGTAGTTGTAAGCATAGAAAATATATATAAGAAATCCAAGAAAGAGAATGGACCCTATTTGCGTTATACGAACACATAAAGGCTTTATGGCATATCGTAAAGATATACTGTTTTCTTCGGAAGTTTTTGTAATAATAAAACCAAGAAGAACAAGTTGCATTATATACGTAACAGGCATATCAAACAAAAAAAGGTTTTGAATAAAATAAGTAATAAAAGTAGCTGCTATAATAACAGCATTTTTTCTTCCAAGTATTGTTGATTTCTTAAAGAGCGTATAAAAAAGCAGAATCCAAATACCGAGATATACCACAAGCCCAAATACGCCCTGCATTACCCCCACATCAACAATTCTATTATGAGCACGATCGAACCATGTCTCCGCTGCTCGCGCATACTCTGGATCATAGTGTTTCGCATAAGCAACCTTATAATTCTCGACTCCCCAACCAACCAAAGGTCTCTCGAGGAACGCTCTCCAACTCGACCCAAGTGCTACCCGACGTGTTTGCACGCTGGCATCTCTAAAATTCAACTGTGCTAGACGATCTAATCCTGGAATTTTTTGCCACAAAAGGGCATTTCGCGTGATCACAAATATAGTACCCACTACAATCACAAAGAGCACGAGCACTCGACAAAAATTACGTATATTTGCCCACATACGATTCTTTAAGAAATAACGCACGCCTTCGTTACTTAACGCTCCATATACAACAAGAAAAAGAAAACCTGCTCCAAGTCCTAATAGTGCTCCACGAGTCCTTGATATAAATATTGCAATAATGGAGACAATAAATGTAAGTAAAGAAAAAGAAGGCCATGAAAAAATTTTTTTATAGGCACTTAGTGGGTACTGCACACACACAAGAAGAGATAATCCTACAATAAATATAAGATATGCACTCATAAACGCAGGGTTTTCAAGTGTTGATCCTGGACGAAATGTGCTCGGATCTATCCATTGAGGCAATAGATGAGCGCCAATGCCCGTATGTTGAATCATCGCAATTATTGCAACAATAAATCCAACAAAAAGAGATGTCTTAAAAAACCGCATCCAATCTTCTTTTTCGAAGAATGAAAGCATAAAAAGAAAAAGTACCCCAAGATGCAACAACGTAAAGAGTCCCTCGCCCCTCTCGAGGTCTCCCCAAAATGCACGATAAGAGTTATCCGCAAAAATCGTACTTACAAAAAGAGATAAAGAAAGTAAGCCAATGCCTATAAACAATGGATGCCTGATATATACCTTAAGATTTCGTAATTCCGATGTGCTTTTTTTGAAAGAAACAATAAGATGAATTAAGAAAAAGACTACTATAAGCTCAATAAGTCCACGCAAAAATAAAGTCTTACTAAAAATAAAAGGAAATAATGTCTTCTTGAAAACTATGAGTGGCGTGAATGCACTCGCGATTAAAAGATATCGAATTAATAAATTCATAAATTATAAAGACTTTTATATACTATATAATCTCACCATTTTTAGCAATCAAAACCAAAAACCCCGATAAATCGGGGTTTTTAGCGTCGTCAAGGATCGACTATTACTCTTTCGCCTGATAGGAATCAGATGGTAACCCTTTTACGTAGAAACCCCAATTCCAATCATTAGTAGTCTCGCTATGTCCGATAACAGACCTGTCAGACCACACAAACGAAGGATTTGCAGTAGAGCTTGTTGGTCCAGTAACATTACCGTTATTCAAGTCTCTTGCATAGAAGGTAGTGCTTGTTGCACTGCTTGTTTCAGCAAGATACAAACGAGTCGAGACGCTTTCAACGGAGTTTGCAAGATTGCCAACACCCTCAAAAGTCAATCGCACCTCGTAGTCTTTGTAACCACCCTTACCAATGACTTCCTCGGAAGAAAGTGTGATGTTTACATAACCAGCCGAACCAGCAATTGAATGGTTGCCGTTCGTGGTGGTATTAAGACCGCTCGTAACAGTACCAATAGTTAAGTTCGTGCTACCTGAAGTGATTTCACGCAACTCAACATTGCTTGTTGTGGTAGTAGACATCGTAGCGCCGCTTGGAGACACCGCAAGAGCTATTTTCTTCCACGAAATATCACCTGCTGGATCAGCAGTGACACGGAATTTTATAACTCGTGTTGCGGCATTGCCATTCGACAATGAATCAGGACTACCCGACAAAATCGTAATGGTTGGCTTTGTCTTAAAGACCTGCTTCTCGCGACCAGCAGCACCCGCAATGGATGTATCCTTTGCGCTTGCGCCCTGTGCCTCGAATCCGGTACTTGTCACGTTTACATAAAACGCCGCACCAGTATCGGCACCATCATCAATGGTAGCAATAACACCTTTTACGGTTAAAGTCTTCGTTTGATCTTTTCCGACTTTCCACCCGACATTTTCGAAGATTGCACGACCTGCGTCTTCACCACCACCAACAAGATTTGCTGAAGTGATAAGTGTAGTGCCGTCGTATAATTTCAGAGTTTTCACTTCATCAACAAATGCTGTTGAAGTGGCGGATGTTGCAGTAATCGTAGACGTTGCAGTAACCGCAAAAGTGATTTTATTAATTGTCATTTCCTCGTTCTGCGAAGTGAATGAGAACTTTGCAAGTATTGATTCTGTTCCTGCAAGCACTATACCTGCACGTGATTCATCATCATCACCCGCACGAGTAACAGTCACGTCTCCAACACTTGTTTGAGCAATAGTGACCGAACCATCAGTATTCGCATTTGTACCCTGAATAGTTGGGGCGTTGCCTTGACTATCCTGAGCAGTGAAGTGACTCGTACTTGCAGTTGTTGCAATCACGAAATTGTTGCCACTTGACGCAACACTGAGATCGGCTTTTACAGTCAAAACTGCAGTTGATCCCTTCTTAACAGTGAAATTAAGATTGTCAAATGTTGCACTTACTGGAAGCGATGATCCAGTCAAAGATTCAATATCTGAAACCCTAGTTCCTTCGGTATCATACAACGCAAGGTTAAGAACACCTCCATTAATCTCAGCCGCACTTGTTCCCATACCAGTCGCAGCAGACGCATCAATCTTAAGAGAAGTGATCTTAATGTCGTCGTTGATCGCCCTCAAGGTAAAGCCTACGAAAGGCACTGCCTTTGTCCCAAGAACCGATGTTGCAGATACTGGAGCACCAGCGCGCTGAACATCGAGTGTTGGAACTCTTGTGTCCTGAAGATTGCCTACAAGTTGCGCATTGGGCACCACATCAGTCGAAGACACAAACGTATTATTATCCAAGTTCTTAATATCAGAAGATTGGAAGGTTAAGAGAGAAACTTGTATGTCATCGCTGTCATCATTATCTGCATCTACATCAACAGTAACTTTAAAGTTCCTCGTTTTTCCTGAACCGATAGTAATAACATCAGTAACAGTGACATTAGTTGATGTAGTTACGTCAGTTGCGCTCGAAATGACTGCATTTGTGTCTTTATCCCACAACTTAAAGTCATTGAAGCCCTCGCCAGATCCAAGAGCAGTCGTTGTTGCGTTTAATCTCAAATTACGAATCTCAACATTATTTTGAGAAGTAATTGAAAAATCGAACACATTCACGTCTTGTCCGCGTCGAGGCAAATCACCGACCACAGGACCATTAAAGGTAATAGTCACTGAGCCGCCTTGTAAGGTAAGTGAATCGGTTTCGCTTGATGTATCAATGTTCGTGATTGTAGGAGTTACTGGATATCCATACGTTGCGCCGATTGCTTCTATATCGGTTGCGCTATCAACATAGAAAAGAATAGTATCGTCTCTTCGTGCAACTCCCGAGATATCGGCATAAAGCTTAAATGTTTTTTCTTGTCCTTTTTCAAGAAGATAAGGAGTTGTGAATACAAAAGTCACAAGATCCTTTGATCCGATCGAAGCGGCTTTTGCAACTTCAGTACCTGCTTGCTTAATAACGAAATTGGTAAGATTCTCATTCGCAATCGTACCCCCTTCAGTTAATCCAAGCTGTGTTATTCTTATATCTTCGGTTGAACTCGCGGTGAGTTTGAATTCCAAGAGTTCTGCTTCTTTTTGACCAAGTTTAGGATTAGAAGCAGCTGCGCCATCATCAATAGTGATGCCACCTACTGCCTGACCACCAATAGTCATTGAATTACTCTTTAATGAACCAGTTGGGGTTGGAGTTCCTGCAGTCGAAATCAATTCGAATGCATTAACATTCGCAGCAGTCGCGCCTGTTGCCAAATCAGCACGCAATGCAAGCGTTCTTACGCCCGCCACTGCTAATCCAAGATTTACGAATGAAACCTCATGAGTAGTAGAGTTGATACTCTTTCCGCTCGTTAAGCGAGTATTTCCTTCATAAAGATAAAGACCTGCTGAATTGAAGTCTGCTGTCGCACCAATTCCTGTTCTCTTAAAGACCAAAGAATCAAGTGTGCCGTTACCAGCAACATTAAACTTCAAGAATGTAATACTTGTTGCGCCTCGTGGAACTGAAGCTGATCCAGGATTATCGGATGCTAATGAAAGCACTAATCCTGTTCCAGGAACTGTCGTTGTTCCACCGGTCGTTGTTCCACCGGTTGTTGTTCCACCGGTTGTTGTTCCTGCAACTGCGGTATACTTAGCCCTCGAGATAGGACCGAAATAACCTGTTCCAGAAACGCCGTTTGCACTCTGCCATTTCACAACAGCAGCCCTTGTAAGAGGACCGAATGTTTCGGTTTCGTTACCAGGAGATCCAGCGCCTGAAGCCGCAACTTCGAAACCCGCTCCGTTAAGGTATTGCTGCAAACACTTCACATCAGTACCCCTTGCACCCACAGTGAGGTCACGGGTGAAAGAACATGATGTTGTGGTTGTAGTTCCTCCGGATTGAGCTCCTAATTGAGCTTGCAATGCTTGAATCTGTGCTAAAAGTGAAGCGATTTGAGCCTGCAAATCAGCTGTTGTTTGTTGAGCTGAAGCCACAGGTACAAATAACATTGCACCAGAAAGCCATACTGCAGTTGTCACAGAAAGGACACCTGAAGTAGCCTTTTTAGCAAAATTACTCATAAATTTAGTTTTAGTTTTTTTAGCTTAATTAGACCTATTTAACTACTATTTTCAATAGATTATTCCTCGGCCCATCGACCATTGTATGATGACGGAAAAATAATCCTCCACTATATCGTAAAAAACAAAATAGCCCCGTGAGGCTTTTAAATACTTACAAGAATTCTATTTATATAAATAGAATTCCACCCATTGCACACATAAATTAAGCCTCACACTTAATCCATGGCATCTCAATTAATAAAAGGGCTCCACTAAACGGCTCACTCTCGGCTTTTCGCAATCGTTATATAGTAAAACGCAGAGAAAGTTCGGTTTATTACGGCTACATATCCCTTTTATTAGTTTTATTATTTACTATAACAAAGATAAGCAAAAACGTCAATTGAATGCATTTTAAGGTCTTGAGGTGTAAAAAGTATAAGGACCACCGTTTCCTATTCTCCGTATCATCTCCTGATCGCACAATTTCTGAAGATCATTTCTTAGTGTACGCTCGCTATTTTCGGGAAAACTATGAAGGATATCCTTCATTCGGCAACTTCCATCATTTTTAATCTTTTCCAATATCGCTGATTGCCGAATTGCCGGATTGCCTTGTTGAGTGCCTACATGCGCCAGACCCTCACGATCTTCGTTGTTATTCTCCTTAGATTCACCACCCTCCATGCGTGCAACAAGCGTTCTACTTTGGGCTGTTTTTATCAAATCATCCAATGATTGCGTAAACGAGGAAGCAGGAAGAGATTCTGAAGCAATAGCATTAACGACACCCACATCTTCCTCTTTTTCCAATGAAATCATTGCATGGATTTCATCAATTTCTTCATATATATGCCCTGCGTCCTTATGAGATATCATGGAAATCTTCTCCTCTAACTCAAGAATACTCTTCAAAATAAAAAGATCTCTTGCGAGATCTTCAAAATATTCACACGCTCCCTCCTCAATCATTCGCACTATTAATGTTTCGTGCATCGTTGAAAACGGCAATGATGGGGACGAGGCACACGAGAGAACATCGTACCCAATATTGTTTATTTTTCGACTAAGTTCGTTCATGCGGCAATTGTGTATAAATAGTTTCAAATTTATAATTACCATACATGAGTGAAATCAAAAGAGCAATACTTCTTGTGGGAGGATATGGCAGTAGACTTTGGCCACTTACAAAAGTAATCCCAAAATCCCTTCTTGGAGTTGTCGATAAGCCGGTTATTCATTATATACTCGAGGAAATTGCCGCTTCAGGAATTAAAGAAGTGGTTGTCGTCACGGGTCCCGATAGGTCACATGCTCTATTTGAAGACTATTTTGATCACGAAATAAAGCGATTATATAACCTTACTATTATATTGCGCACACAGCCTATTCCTCGCGGTATGGTACACGCTCTTCAGTGTGGCATTCTCGATAATTCCCCTACCGCAGTACTTGTAGGAGATGACATTTTTGTGTCTCGTGTGCCTGCGCTCAAAGAATTGGTACTGACATACAGGAAGCTTCAAGAGTCCCTTATTTCACTCTACAGAGTACCCACAAAAGAAGCTCATCGATACGGCATGGTGAAAACTAAAGAAAAGAACAGCATTCACACGATTATCGATCTCGTAGAAAAACCCAAAACAAAAAAAGAAATTCCTTCTGATTTTTCTATTTTTGGTCGTTATATACTTACTTCTCCACTTATCGAGCTCATACAAGAATTTCCCATTTCACACGATAAAGAGTTATTCCTTCCCAATGTGTTTAGAGCCTTTCTCAAGAAAGGCGGCATACTCTATGGAAGAGAAATTAAAGGAGAACGCTTTGATGCTGGTTCTTTTCTTGGGCTTCTTGAAGCACAAGTGTATTTTGGACTTAAAAACAAAACAATAAGCAAAGAGTTTAAAAAGTATCTGAAGCGATTCGTTTAGGAGAATTTATAAGATAATCAAACATAAGGAAAAGAACGAGTGTCATCATACTTCCGGCATGCAATGGGCGAGGAGAAAGTAATGCAAGACCCCACGTTATCTCAAGAATAATAAATACAAGCGTCACAGCAATGATTGTAATATAAAGACGTGATTTATATTTCATAGAAGATCCCAAAAAATCAATTCCTTCTTTTATTAATACAAGAAGAGTAATAAAAAGAAGGGCATACTTTACGAGAAACAATTCTGCATTAAGGGATAAGAAAAACGCTACAAATACGGCGATGTAAATAAAAAACTGAAGAAGACGATATAGAAACTGTCTGTTTAAAAAAATAAGGTCTCGTATACCACCCAATACACATAATCCAATCAATACAAAGAAAAGAGTCCCGTACATTATATAAGTCGATTGGATGTGAAAAATACCAAGGAGCGCAAGGATATAAAGCACAATAAATGACCCACGAAAACGATACAGAGATTCATCATGACGTCCTTTGTAGAAAAAAAGTGAGGCAAACACAAAGAAGCCTACAGTAAGCCACGAAGCTCCATAGGCTTCTATACTCATCACACTCGCCATCCATAAAATCCCCTTAAGTGCTAATCTGAAGAGCGGACTCCTTAAAACTAATTTTAACCCGTTGCCCATCTTTTAATGTTCCTCCAATTAAGCGATCCGCAAGTTGATTCAATATCATTTTTTCTATCAACCGTTTAATAGGCCGTGCTCCATATTCAGGATCAAAGCCCTGCTCTGCGATAAATTTCTTAGCATTCGCATCAATAGTAATACGAATACGACGTTCTTCGAGTTTTTTGCGAACACGATCCAATTGCAGCTCAACAATCTTTTCGACCTCTCGAGTGCCCAATGAATTAAATATGACAATTTCATCGATTCTATTCAAGAATTCTGGTCTAAACTCTTGCTTGAGAACTTCAAGGATTTTCCCTCGGAAATTTTCTTCATGATGCTTCCATTCCGCCTCACGCTCCACCCCATGCCTAAAGCCTAATTGCGCCATTTCGCGCACATAATGACTTCCAACATTTGATGTCATTACAATAATAGAATTCCTGAAGTTAACTGTCTTTCCCTTGCCGTCTGTGAGTCTTCCGTCATCAAGTACTTGCAGAAGCACATTAAATACCTCTGGATGTGCTTTTTCTATTTCATCGAAAAGAATTAAGCTATAAGGCCTATGCCGAATAATTTCTGTAAGTTGACCCCCTTCCTCAAAGCCAACATACCCTGGCGGCGAACCAATAAGACGAGACACTGCATAACGCTCCATATACTCAGACATATCAATTCGAACCAGTGCCTTTTCATCGTTAAACATATTTTCCGCAAGAGTTTTCACAAGTTCAGTCTTTCCTACTCCTGTTGGTCCCAAAAACATAAATGATCCAAGGGGTCGGTTCTCGTCAGAGAGTCCCGCCCGCGCTCTTCGAAGAGTATTGGCAACGACCTTGATTGCCTCGCTTTGGCCAACTACGCGCGTACTCAACTCTTCTTCAAGACGAAGGAGTTTATCGCTCTCCGACTCAAGCATTCGACTTATAGGAATGCCTGTCCATCGAGAAACAACTGACGCGATGTCCTCCTCATCAACGCCTTCTTTAATAAATCGATATACGTCATCATTGCTTATGCTATCCAAATTCTTAACAGATGCTCGGCGTGCAGCCTTATATTTATTCACATACTTCTTCTCAAGCACCTGATATTCACGCTCGGTCGCTGGAAGCTCGCCATAACGAAGCTGAGCAACTCGATCAAGGTCTCCATTACGCTCGGCATTTTCCGCTTCTTTGCGCAAGTCATCAATTTTCCTTCTTAGATTATTGAGGTTTTCAAACGAGATTTTTTCAGCGTGCCATCGCGCAGAAAGTTCGTCATTCTTATTTTTAAGCGCACTAAGCTCGCGTTCAATTTCGGAAAGACGCAAGGTTGTTTTCTTACTAATATCTTTCTTTAAAGCAGAGCGCTCAATCTCGAACCGAGTAATTTCTCGACGAATTTTGTCAATTTCCCGAGGCAATGACTCAGTTTCAAGACGCCGTGCCGCGGCCGCTTCATCAATAAGATCAATTGCTTTATCGGGCAAGAAACGATCGGTAATATACCGCACAGAGAGATTCACTGCAGAAATAATCGCATCATCACCAATGCGCAAACCATGATGCATCTCATACTTCTCCTTAAGTCCTCTTAAAATAGAGACAGTATCTTCAATGCTCGGCTCTTCAACAATAATGGGCTGAAAACGACGCTCGAGCGCGGGATCCTTCTCGATATGTCGCTGATATTCCCTAATGGTCGTTGCTCCAATGGCGTGCAAATCTCCTCGTGCAAGTGGCGGCTTTAAAAGATTCGAAGCATCCACTGCGCCTTCTGCGGCACCCGCGCCCACAATCATATGAATCTCGTCAATAAACAATATAAGTCGCCCTGCCGAATTTTGAATTTCTTTAATAAATGACTTTAAACGATCTTCAAACTCTCCCCTAAACTTAGTTCCCGCAATAAGAGAACCAATGTCAAGCATAATGATTTCTTTGTCCTTAAGAGTCTCCGGAACATCTCCCGAGACAATACGCTGTGCGAGACCTTCCACAATTGCAGTCTTTCCCACGCCCGGCTCACCAATAAGCACGGGATTATTCTTTGTGCGCCGCGAAAGCACTTGAATTAAGCGCCGCAATTCTTCATCACGACCAATCACAGGATCAAGCTTCCCCTCTTTCGCCCTCAGGGTGAGATTAATGGCATACTTTTCAAGAACTTGAAACTTGCTCTCTGGGGTCTCATCGGTCACTCGCACTGATCCTCGTAGTTGAGCGAGTACACGAATTACCGCTTCACGACGAACCCCCATCCGCTCAAGTAGCGTTCGCGCACTCGATGCAACATCAAGAATTCCCAAGAGCAGATGCTCGCAGGAGATAAATTCATCTTTTTGTTGATTTGCGGCTTTCTGTGCCCTATCAAGCACTGCCATCACTTCTTGAGAAAGATAGAGCTGACCAACCGTTGAGGTGCCGAATATTTTTGGAAGACGAATAAGTTCCTCTTGAATTGCCTTATCAAGATTTTCGAGACTAACTCCTGCTTTTAATAAAAGTGGCTGAACAAGCGATTGATTATCGGTAAGTAAAGAGGAAAGAAGATGGAGCGCATTAAACTCTCCGTGACTATGTTGCAAGGCTAATTCTTGCGCGCTTTGCAAGGCTTCTTGAGCCTTAATAGTAAAACGATTGAATTGTTTCATTGATGTAAAGTATAAGATATCCGTTTTTAGCAGTCAAATAAAGAGTCTGCTAATTTATGAGCTTCGTTCAACGAGCTTAACAGTAAGCTCAACCTCTCTTTTATTGCGCATGATTGTAAGTCGTAATTCATCGTCTATATTATAACGTTGAATAAGCATTCCCAGTGGATTATTTTCATCAACCCGAACTCCATTCACCCCAAGAATAATATCCTCTGCGCGTATGCCGCCTCGTGAGGCAGGAGAATCATTAATAACTGCAGGTCCATCGCTATTTGCACGAATAAGAGCGCCGTAATCAACGGGCAACTTTTCTGCATCAGCAAATTCTTTGGTAACCATACGATAACGTACGCCCAAATACGGAACTTTAATATCTCCTGTTCTCCTTACTGATTCAATGCCACGTTTTGCTTGATTTACGGGAATAGCAAATCCAATATTTTGAGCACCTGAAACAATAGCAGTATTAATGCCAATAACTTCACCTTTTAAATTAAGAAGTGGACCCCCAGAATTCCCCGGATTAATTGCTGCGTCGGTTTGAATAACTCCTTGAATTGATTCAACTCCTGATCGTCCCCCTGCTTCAATGTTTCTTAATAGCCCCGAAATTACACCCACCGATACCGTATTTCTGAACTGACTCAAGGCATTCCCTATTGCAATCGCAGCCTGTCCGAGTCTCAAACCATCTGAATCTCCTAATACTACCGTAGGCAAATCCAGAGCATCTATTCTTAATAATGCGATATCAAATACAGGGTCACGCGCAGTAACACGTGCAGTGAATTTTTTACCCTCATTAGTAAATACTGTGTATTCTGCCTTCTCGTCAGAAACTACGTGTTTGTTGGTAAGAATGAGACCATCGGATCCTATAATAAATCCTGTTCCTCCGCCTATGTCTTCATGACGAGTCCCGCTTCTACATTCACTTCTTAACTCAAATAGACCATCTCCAAAAAAATCTCGAATTTCAGGAGGGAGATCGGAAAATGGATCAATTAAACACTCCTCAATAACGGGAACATCTTTAGAAACAATAATTGAAACGACCGCAGGCGATGCGCGCTCTACTGCCTTCATTACCTGCTCCTCATACGAATCTCGAAGCGGCTCATAAGGCCTCACTTGGTTTTCGGAAAGAGCACTTATACTCTTCTCGGGAACTACCTTCGTAAAAAAATCCTGAATAAAATTTGCGCGCACCGAAGAAATAGAGAGTATTACTCCTGCTACCATACCAATACATACAGATATCACTATTATTAGCGTATTTCTCTTATTTTCTAACATGAGACGTGATCTTTTTTAAAATAGTAATCGTTCTATTAATATCACTTCTCTTTGTCATTCTTCCTAAGCTAAAACGGATACTCGAACGAATATATTTCAACTGTAAGCCGAGCGCATTAAGAACGGGTGAAGGTTTCCACGCGCGACTCGAACACGCAGACCCATAGGATGCTGCAACCCCATTTATATCAAGCGCAACAATAAGATCTGTTGCATCGTGATTAAGAAATGCAATATTGAGATTATTGGGAATACGATTTTGGAGAGAGCCATTAAGGACAACACTCTTTCCGAATACCTTCTGAAGCCTTTTTAAAAAATAATCACGTAATTCGGTAATTCGAATCGTTTCTTGTTGCTTCAATTCTTCAAGAAGTGCAAATGCATGTGCAAAACCAACAATTAAAGAGGTATTTTCCGTTCCCGACCGCATACCCCATTCCTGTCCACCTCCATATATAATAGGAGCAATATTTTTTTCATTATTGTTCTGATTTTTTGCATACAATGCCCCCACGCCCTTTGGACCATATATTTTATGAGAGGAAAGAGTCATAAGATCAACACCAAGCTCATGAGGTTTGCAATCAAGAAATTGAAGTGCCTGGACTGCATCCGTATGGAGTAAGGGATATATCCCATCGCTTTTTGAATTTCTAAAACGTTGCACAATTTCTGAAACCTTTTGAACTGGTTCAATAACCCCAATTTCATTATTTGCATACATTACAGACACAAGAATAGTGCGATCATTGAGTGCCTCACTTAATGCTTCGAGTTTCACAGTCCCGTTATCGTGAAGCGGGAGATATACAATTTCGACGCCTTTTTTCTCAAGCCCCCTACACACTTCACGCACTGAATCGTGTTCAAGCTCTGTCGTAATAATACGAGGCACGATATTATTTGATTTTCTTTTATACTGCATCCAATATTCCAAAACTCCTTGAATCGCGAGATTATTTGCCTCAGTTGCAGAGCCTGTAAAAATAATTTCATTAAACTCAACTTGAAGGCATCGAGCGATTATCTCTCGAGATTTATCAATAGCCGCAAGCGCCTCCTGCCCAAACACATGAACTGATCCAGGATTGCCAAAATGGATTGTAAGGTATGGTTGCATAGCACTAAATACCCGCGCATCGAGCGGCGTTGTTGCTGCATAATCAAGATAAATACACGTGTCCTTTCTTTTCATTTACCCGACCACTCTAACGCACCACGAGTATCATGACAACATCTTCCCTAAGCCGAGTCGTACTACTATTTCTTCAATTCTTTTTTTACCTTTTTCCAGGCAAGGCTTATCACGCCCCTCTGTATTAATTCGCATTAAAGACTCGGTATTTGACTGCCGTATATTAAACCACCAATCTTCAAACCGCATCGTAACGCCATCAGTAATTACTACTTCCTGCGCTTCGTTTTTAAATGATTCCAGAAATTCATTAAGAATGTGGCCACTGTTATGCACGCCTATCGCCACATTCATTTCTTTTCCTCTTGTATAATGAGAGAAACTTTTTACATATTCGTGAATTGTCTTACCTTCACCGCGAAGTCCGCTTACCACATTAATCATTTCAATTGCGGCTCGAATTCCCGACTCAGCAAAGAAAAAATCTTTAAAATAATAATGTCCCGATCTTTCTGCGCCAAAAGAAGCATCGTGCATTCTCATTGCTTGTTTTATAAATATATGTCCCGTATTGCTTTCGATATATTGATTTTTAAAAGGTTCTCTTATGGTCCATCCGGTTCCTGAATCAATTACATAAGGAGGCTTGTGTTGTTTCATAAGAACATACGCCACACTATCCTGATCGATCATCGTACCCATATTATCAATAAAAAATACCCGATCCCCATCCGCGTCAAATATAATTCCAAGATCAGCCTTATTGCTAAGCACTGCCCGACTAAGCTCATTCAAAGCGCCCTCTCGAAGTGGATCGGGACCATGCGCCGGAAAGTTTCCATCGAGAGCGGTGTTTAAAAAATATCCACTAACGAAAGGGATTTTCGAAAAAAGCGGTTCTACGATAAGACCCGTCGTGCCATTTGATGCATCGAATACAGAAATGAGAGCATTCTCTGTCTTGATAAACGTACGGAGGAATTCAATATACTCGTTAATATAACTATTCATTGCTCAAATTATTTATAAGAGCATAGATATCTTTCCCCGAGAAAGGCTCTGCTTCTTTTTTTACAATTTTTAGTCCATTATATTCCTTTGGGTTATGAGAGGCAGTAATCATAATTCCTGCATCAGCTCCCCTTCTTCCCACAAGAAAATAAAGCATTGGGGTGGTCATTGCGCCTCCTTCGATAATGGATAGCTCATTCGAGTATCCCTTTAATGCTTTAATGATTGCACTATATAAAGAAGAAGAACTGAGCCGCGCATCATGACCTATTACAACTAAGCCATTTTTTAAGTAATGCCCGAAAGCTATCCCTATTTCATGTATCGCATTCTCGTTAATCTCTGTGGGATATATTCCACGAATATCGTATGCTTTGAATATATGAGGATTTATCATGAGTAGATTGTGTATTTTTATAATACTACCTTATTGAAATCATGCATAAAATGATCTTAAATTAAAGACATGAAACGTTCAAAGAAGGATTTTGAAGAAAAAGAAAGACTAATTGAATGGAAAGAAGAGCGACTTCACCCAGCGACTAAAAAAAGTGTCCTTGCAATCCTTTTTTTCGGAATTGCAGTCGTTTTGTCACTAGCAGCATTCGAAAAAGCAGGACCCGTAGGAGCCCTTCTTTATAATGCATTTAATAGTCTCTTTGGCTTAGGTTACTATCTTATACCTGCCGTCCTTGTGCTTATCACGGTAATATTTCTTACTTCAGATCGACACCGTATTGTAGGCATTAGCCTTATTGGAGGTGGCGTGTTTATTCTTGCAGGACTCGGCATCATGGATCTCGTCCTTCCAGGACGCGCAGGACTAACAGGCAATATAATAAGTCTCATTGAACAACCCTTTGGATATCCCGCATCATTTACCATTCTTTCGAGTGTGCTGTGTGCTTCTCTTCTTGCAATCGTAAATCTTCCCATCAACCTCAAAAATATAATAATTCGCAAAAAGAGAGAAGAAGATAGAGAAGAGGAAAAAACTCCCCTTGTTAAAATAGCAGGAGAATCCCCTAAAGAACCTGAAAAACGCGAGGAAAAGAAACAAGAGGATGAGAAAAAAGAAAAATCAGAGAAAAACGACTCTCGTGATTCTGAAGAGGAAACAATTACAGTAAAAGGCAAAGCTCCTGTATTTAAAAATTATGTTCCTCCCCCACTTAGTCTTCTTAAGACAAGTACCGAAAAGCCGTCAGCAGGAGACCTTCGTGCAAATGCAAACAGCATCAAACGCACACTCGAAAGCTTTGGCATCGCAACTGAAATGGGCGAGGTAAGTATTGGACCAAAAGTAAGTCGCTATACCCTAAAACCCGCAGAAGGCGTGAAACTCTCACGCATTACCGCATTGAATCAAGACCTCGCACTTGCTCTTGCCGCACATCCCATAAGAATAGAAGCGCCCATCCCAGGGAAATCTTTGGTGGGCATTGAAGTGCCTAATAAAACCGCTGCAATTGTTCGTATCGGAAACCTCATGGCATATCCTGAATTTATTAATTCTGGACCATTGAGTTTTGTAGCAGGGCGCGATGTAAGCGGAGATCCAATTTTTGCAGATATTACCAAAATGCCTCACATGCTCATTGCTGGATCAACTGGTTCTGGAAAATCAGTAACTATTCATTCACTTATCGTTTCCCTTCTTTATAAAAATTCCCCAGAAACACTCAAGTTTATTATGATTGATCCGAAAAAAGTGGAGCTTTCTACATATCAAAGCCTCCCCCACCTCATCTGCCCCGTTGTTATTGAAGGCAAAAAAGCAGTGGGAGTATTGAGGTGGGCAATTTCTGAAATGGAACGGCGATATGATCTTCTCCTTAAGGCAGGTAATCGAGACATTAAAACATATAACCAAAGTCATAACCCCCCACTCCACTATATTGTTATGATTATTGATGAACTCGCGGATCTTATGGCTTCATATGGTCGCGAAATTGAAGGATCTATTGTTCGACTCGCGCAGATGGCACGCGCAACAGGAATCCACCTCATTGTTTCCACTCAACGTCCATCAGTGGAAGTCATTACTGGACTTATTAAGGCTAATATCACTGCGCGCATTGCCTTGCAGGTTGCAAGTCAAATTGATTCGCGTACTATTCTTGATATGGCAGGAGCAGAAAAACTATTAGGCGGCGGGGATATGCTTTTCACATCTTCGGCATTTTCAAAGCCAAGGCGTATTCAGGGTTCTTATATCACCGAGGAAGAAATCCAAGGTGTTGCTGATTTTATTGTAGAAAATAATCAGCCGATATCCGGAGAAACTGAAACAATAGCAAACACCATTCAGAATTCTCCTTCAGCTCCCCCGCTCGATCTTGAGAATCTTCCAGATGATGGTGAGTCCGATGATCTTCTTGATGAAGCAATTGGAGTTGTAAAAGAAGCTCAAAAAGCTTCCGCATCACTCCTTCAAAGGCGATTGAAAGTTGGATACGCTCGCGCCGCTCGCCTTCTTGATATAATGGAATCCAAAGGAATTATAGGACCAGGCGAAGGAGCAAAACCTCGAGAAGTATTTATTGAAGCTGATACATCTCCTATAGGAGGGCATGAAGAAATAAGCAATCCTCCGTCATTTATTCAATAAATACTCATTGCATGTTGTATAGCGTAGAGCACTATGGACACAAAAGAACCCACAACATTTGATCGAATGTTTGACGAAGCGCTTGCGAATCGCAACCTTTCACTTGAGAAATTATCCGAATTGAGTAATGTGCCTATTAAATACATTGAAGCTATACAGCGAGGAGATGCATCAAAACTCCCCCCCTCTCCCTATGTGCGTGGATACATCGCAAAACTCGCAGATCTTCTTGAAATTAAAAGTGATGAATTATGGGCGTTATTTCAAAAAGAATCTCAGTTGAAAGCTGCAGGCATAAAAGATAAAATGCCCGAGAATCGATATGCGCAAAGACCAGCACACAAAAGCTTAATAATAGGACTCGGTATTGGTCTTCTTCTTGTACTCTATGTCGGCTATCGCCTAAATAGCCTCACTGGCCGACCTCTATTGAATGTTTTGTATCCTGACACAGCGACACTTATTCTCAATACACCAAGCGTTCTCTTTCGTGGAACACTTGATACTTCGAGTAAACTCATCATTAACAACGAACGAGTGAACATAAACGAGGAAGGCGCATGGGAAAAGAAAATTGTATTACAGCCAGGATTAAATTCAATAGAAATAAAAGCTACAAAAATACTAGGAAGACAAACAGAAGTCGTAAAACAAGTCATATATAATCCTCCGCCATTTTCGACCTCTTCTAAGGAAGAGAGTAATAGCGAAAATGAATAAAGCCATGATTAAAAAAATAAACAAAGAAACAACTAAACCGATAAAAGAAGAACCGAAGCAAGATTTAGATAATCTCCTAAGCTCACTAAGAGATAAATTTGGAGAAGGCGCCATCATGACCCTTGGCGAAACACGGAAAACAAATGTTAAAGTAATTCCCTCAGGCTCTTTTTCTCTTGATCTTGCCCTTGGAGTAGCAGGATTTCCAAAGGGACGCATCGTGGAAATATTCGGCCCAGAAAGTTCAGGAAAAACAACTCTTGCGCTTAATGTCGTTGCTCAAGCACAAGCACGAGGAGGCAAGGCTGCATTTATCGACGCCGAACACGCAATGGACCCAGATTACGCAGGACGCCTCGGGGTAAAAATTAATGAACTTCTTATTTCTCAACCCGATAATGGCGAAGAGGCTTTAAATATTCTCGAAAGCCTTGTCCGTTCAGGTATTATCGATGTAGTAGTTGTTGATTCAGTCGCAGCGCTCACTCCTCGCGCAGAAATCGAAGGAGAAATGGGAGCACAACACGTGGGTCTTCAGGCACGCATGATGTCTCAAGCGCTTCGCAAACTTACCTCTCTTGCCTCAAAAAGCGAAACGCTTATTATTTTTATCAATCAATTACGGGAGAAAATTGGCATTATGTGGGGCAACCCTGAAACAACACCGGGTGGACGGGCGCTTAAGTTTTACTCCTCAGTACGCATCGATATAAGACGCATTGCCCAAGTCAAGAAAGGAGAGGATGTGGTTGGCAACAGAGTAAAAGCAAAAGTAGTGAAAAACAAAGTAGCTCCGCCCTTCAAGCAAGCTGAGTTTGATATTTTCTTCGGAGAAGGAATTTCTTATGAAGGTGACGTCTTAAATTCTGGCGTACAAAGCGGAGTTGTTACTAAATCAGGAGCAAGTTACACATTTGAAGGAGAAAAATTAGGAAATGGATTCGATAATGTTCGCGCGAAACTAAAAGAAGACAAGAAAACACTTGATGAGATTAAAAAGAAAATAATGTTAGTCACCGCATAGTAATAGTAAAAGAAAGTCCCCGATACATGATCGGGGCTTTTTTTGTTCATTTCATTATCCTTAAAAAATTTATAAAGGATGTCACCAAAAGAATGAGCATCAGAATCCAAATCCCCACATCCGTGAAGCTAGTGTGTCTTTTTTGCTTATCTATTACATGTTTTACGCATGCCACACAATAGTTTCCATGAGGAAGACCCACGTAATCCCCATCTCTCGTTCTCGTACCTATGTGCTCCAAAAGCTCACGTGAGTCCTCTGATCCACAGAGCCCACACGGAACACTTCCCACAAAAAGTGAGGCGCAATCATTCTTCTTTGCGCGTGGTCCAATTCTCAATTCTTCTTGAACAAGGCGTAATCGTACACGCACATCAAAACGATTTGCAATTTTTTCAGCAAGAATCTTCACGCAAGAAAGGTTACTCCTGCCGAATATTTCCACACTCACCATGCATAACCCAAAGTCTTCTTCTTGGCCTTGCTTAGGCGACACTATAACTCGTCCAAGAATTATGTATCGCGGAGAATAATTGAATACAAAAAATCTTTTCTTCTTTGCTCGATTTCCTTCTTTTAGAATCAAAAAACTAGTGCGTTCCTTGAGTGAGCTCAAAGGCCACCCAAAAGAACCGCCCAAGATATATCCACTATCAAGGATAAATCGACCCACCGCTATGGAAGCTGGCTCTATGTATTCTACATGCTCTTTGCTCAGTTTTTTTCTCCTTGCTTTCAATGCCACTCCTCAAAGTACTGATTTTAGAAAAGCAGATAGGCAAAGCAGTGTCAAACCTGATTCAGTGCATAAAAGTTTTCAAAAAGTTTTGCCACAAGTAATGGCCCCGTGCCTCCAGGAGTAGGTGTTGCGTACTCTGCATAATTCGATAAAGCATCGAAATCGACATCACCTTTAAGCGTCCCTCCATCCAAAAAATACCCAAAATCAATAACGATCACGCCCTTTTTTAAATGCTCTTTTTTAATAATATGAGACTTACCCACTCCACTTATTACAATATCAGCACACTGAAGTAGCCCTAAGTCACTGTTTTTATCGCATAATATTAGATTCCTTACTTTCTTTATAAGAAAAAGAGCTATGGGCTTACCTACAAGCCTTCCTAAGCCCACAACCGCAACATTCTTATCTAAAATTTTAATAGCGAGCTCTTCCATAATACGGAAAACCACTCCAACAGTAGGAGGCACAACCTTTGATCGCTCAGCATAAAATGATCCCAATGCACGTTCTCCTAATACATCCACATCCTTTCTTGAGTCAATCGCATTTACTATATATTGAGCATTAAACTTCTCGGGCAATGGAAGCTGTACAATTACGCCACCCACAGATTTTTGAGCAGAAATTCTCCCCACTTCATGCCTTAGTGTGTCATTTGTCCACTGCTCCTCTTTGTAAGTATATATACGAAAATCTATTCCGCACTCATGTGCGACTTTTTCTTTTTGTTTTAAAAAACTAAGCGATGCAGGATTTTCACCCACCATAATTGCAGCAAAAATTTTTCCCCCACGAGGCAGCTTTTTTAATCGATTAATAATCGTTCCCGCAATTTTTTTCCCGTCAATGATATTCATGGGTTATCTTCGCAAAGGAAATCGAGAGATGAAAGCCTTTACTTCTTCTTTAAGTATTTCCATGCTTTCAGTTTTAAAAAGAGCCCGATATATAAATTCAGCAATTTTTTTCATATCCCCCTCCTTCATTCCACGAGTCGTAACTGCCGCAGTGCCAAGCCTTAAGCCTTGTGGTTTAAATGGACTTGTATCACCCGGAATACTATTTCTATTCGTAGTAATAGAAATTGCCTCAAGGCATTGCTCCGCATCGAGGCCTCCTAATCTTACATTCTTTAAATCAATAAGGATCATATGAGTATCTGTGCCTCCTGTAATGAGAGCAAAGCCGGCATCCATAAGTTCCAAGGCGAGTGCTTTTGAATTAAGAACTATCTGCCGCGCATAGTCTTTAAATGAGGGCTCCAGCGCCTCAAAAAAAGCCTGAGCTTTTGCGGCAGTAATATTATTATGTGGACCTCCTTGAAGCCCTGGGAATACCGCACGATCAATACTTAAAGCAAGCTCCTTGTGGCAAAAGATAATCGCTCCCCGTGGGCCTCGAAGAGTCTTGTGAGTTGTTGTCATGACGACATCTGCATAAGGAAATGGAGATGGATGCACGTCTCCTGCTACAAGCCCTGCAACATGAGAGATATCCGCAACATGATATGCTCCCACACTTTTTGCGATTTTTCCAAATGCCTCAAAATTCACTTTTCGAGGATATGCGGTAAATCCCGAGATAATGACTTTAGGATGTTCTTTTTCTGCAATCCTTTGAACTTCTTCGTAGTTAATAAGTCCCGATTTCTCATCTACGCCATAATGCACTGATTTCCAAAATGTCCCCGTAAGAGAAACTTTGTGTCCATGACTTAAATGACCCCCCGAAGCAAGCGACATTGCCATTAATGTTTCACCTGGTTTTAGAAGCGCCGAATAAATCGCGAGATTCGCAGGAGATCCCGAATAAGGCTGAACATTAAGGTGCCATTCTTCTCCAAGACCAAAGACTTTTTTTCCTAACTCAATCGCACGATTTTCAATTGCATCATAATACATATTTCCCGGGTAATAACGCTTTCCGGGATACCCTTCGGAGTACTTATTCATAAGCAAAGAACCGACAATATCCATCACTTCTTGTGATGGATAATTTTCCGATGCAATAAGATTAAGAGTGCTTTTCTGACGCTCCCCTTCTTTATTAATCAGAGTATCTAGTTCCTCATCATGCATTTTTTTATAAAACCACAAAAATATTACCACAACAAGTTCTTCCGCGTAACTAAACTCTTTTTCTTAGGCACAACCTATATGGTTTTTGTGCCCACATCTCCCCTGCATAATCGATTCCTATTCGTGGCCCTCGCTCTATTGCATATCGAGTCCTTTTGATTCCCTTCTCCTCAATCCATAACCCACACTTTAAATCAGCACGAATGCCGTTAAAATCTCTTGTAATATTATATAGCTGCGTAAGCTTTCCCGGCCCACTTGCACCCTCCACCCCGCGAATAAGAAGTGCCGCAGGATATCCCGCTTCACGAGTTACGATATTGAGCATAGAATACATGCCATAAATGAGGTACACATACCAATAACCCGGATCTCCGAACATAATTTTATTTCTTAAAGTTATGCCTCTCGATGCATGAGATGCCCGGTCATCCAACCCATCATATATCTCAACTTCGGTAATCATGCGTTCAATAACATGGTCTCCATTCCTTCGTACTAAGTATGCTCCAAGAATATGTTCTGCAACAAAAAAAGAAGACTGCGCAAAAAAGTCTTCTGTATATATGATATATTTCTTCTTTGCCACTACTCAATAAAACCAAAGCCGATAAGAAAAAGATAGAGGCCTACCATGCACGAAAGAGTAAAAGAAATAACGTAGAACATCTTTCTGTGCTCCACCCTAGATATCATCCGAATTACAAACTCTGGAAAAAGTATTCTTATACTGCCCTTTAGACATGCAATCCATCCAAGTAACGTTATAATTACTCTCCAGTCGGCAGTCCAAATGTTATAATACAGTACACTTAAAAGTCCTATAATAAGCGTGAAAAAACCCGACAAATACAATAAGCCAGGCTTTTTGAAATCCTCAATGATATTTTTGTAAAGAGTTCGATTCGCAAAAAATCCGAGGCATACGATGATAATAAAAATTCCCCATACACGTGCAAGAAGTAACGAAGTATCAAAAGTAGCCAAATTATTAATGATAATTCTACTATACTCAGCCTATTCGCGCAGCATTACGAATCACATATATACCATTTCTCATTTTTCCTCCGCCTGCATCAGTATATACATATGGGCTTCTACTCCCCCTACTATATATATCCACACTCTCATTCTCTACTCCTTCTTCGTATCCTTCGGCGCTATGAGAATAAAGCTCAATCCCCATACTCTGCGCTTTACGTTTTGCAAATTTTTTTATCGCACTCGTGATTTTCTCATGAAGGTTTACTGAATATATTCTCTCTAAAAACAGCACCGGACTTCCTTCCTTATCCTCCAAGAGCCTCAACACAGCCCTACTTATAATCGTATTTGATTCATTATAAATTTGTATAATCTTTACATTGGGATCGCTTATATACGAAAGCAATCCGACATTAAGTCCTCCACCACTATCATAGCTCTGACAGGACTCGACAGGCTCTTCGCCAATTTTAAGGTATGTTTCGAAATCAATTTTGTCTGTGATGATGAGATTCGATCGCGATACCCCACCTCCGCCAAACATCTTCTGGAATGATTCATATAATATTGTTTCAAGCTTTTGAATATCGTGAAGAAATTCGGGATGTGTTGTGGTATATGCCCCCCGCAATGTTCGCAATACTTTTGTAAACGCAACATCTTCACGTCCAACCTTAATTGATTTACGAGAGAGTTCTTCTTTTGTTATACCCTTAAGGCAAAGAAGATAAAGCCTTGCTTCAATATTTTTAATACGCTCATTACTCGCGTCCCTATAGTGTCTGAGCTCTTCTTGAAGCTCCCGAAGTCTACGTCTCTCTTCGTCCCGTAAATTTTCCCTTGGCATTTTCTGCAACTCCTGCAATTCTTTCTGAATATCCTTAATAGGAGCAAAAATGGTTTCATATTCACTCGTAACTACATCTCGATCAAGACCTAATTCCTCATTTTTTATATGCTGATCTGCAATCGCTTGGTCAATAACTGCCCTTATCCCCACTCGAATATCACCTTCTTTTATATCCAATACATCATCAAATTCCACACTATTGGCTTCTATCCATATATCATATAATTTCCTCGTAAGTGATCGTGGGAGAATGCCTTCCTCTATCATTGCCTCGCATCTCATTGATTTTTCTATATCTTCCAAAACTCCTTCTTTCCCCCATGCGCGCCATTTATTATAGTTCCCGCGAAACACCACAGATACAACTTCCTTTATTTTTTCTTTCATAAAGCGATTTCCCTTACAACTCTTGCGATAGTAGGTGCCGAGCGCAAATAATGCTTGACTTTTCAATGACCCACCGCCATGCATCCCCTCAATTTCAAAGACATCCCCAAAATAATGAGTGATTAAAGCCCAAAGTTTTTCTTGTGCCTGAGAAATACGCTCTCCTATATCGTTTAATGCTTCATTAAAGAACTCTTTTTCATCTACATCAATGCTATGTATAAGCACTACTTGAAGCGCATCTATAAGTATTTCTCTTTCGTGAATTGGGAGTGCCATAATTTCTGCCCGACGCTCACATACACGGTCCGACGACCCAAGCAAACCGATACGACGCACAAGCTCTTCAAATTTTTTATGAGGCGTGAAATATTCGATCTGTCGCCGCGGTCCATATTTTTTAAGTTCCTCTGCAGCAATTTTCTTAAGTTGCTTCTCGTATAACGGGAAAAATGGGTTCCCCTCCACGCCTCGCAGCACCACCTTATAATAATCATCCTCAATTCTCTCTTTTCCCTCCACGCCAGAAAAAGGATTCATGGCGTTCATCTTCTCCTTTATCGAGAGACTAATAGCTTCTTTTGAATAAAGCTCCTTGCCATGCCTTCCTTTCAAAAACACAAAGCTTCGTAGTCGAGATTCGATTATCTCTTCGTACTTCTCGTGGGGAAGAATAAGCGCTTCTTCGTGACTCATTATATCCGGAAATAATCGAGCATAGGCAGCAATATCACGCTCTATAAACTCACTAAGATCGATATCTCCACTCCTCGCCATATCGCTTTCGAAAACAGCAAATTTCTTATCTCTGCATATATTTCTGAAAGCTTCTAGAAGTCTATTTTTAGCAAGGGATGCTGTTTGAAATGCAGAAGGAAAAAGCATTCTCTTTTTCCACATATCCCCTGCGTCTTTTTCTTTATGTGCCTTGCTTTCTTGTCTAGTATACTTATGACTTCCTATGAAATGAACTATTTTTTCAAGAAATGATCCGAGTATTGCCCCATCTTCAAGTTTGATTATTGCATCAATGCATGAATTCAATAAGCGTGGGTTTTCTAGAGCGTCAAGAAGGAACTCTTCATTGGAAGTGTCAATGAAATAAAGAAAATCAAAAGAAGCAATATTATCAACTAAGAGCCTAAAGCGCTCACGAGAAGGAAAGAGCTCAATAAGCATATCCCAACTCCCGCGCACATTGCATATCGCATCAAGAGATTGGATTGGATTTTTCTCGATGACATCACGGATTTCATTTTTATATTTTCGCGGATCACATATTCCCTTCCCTCCTGCATCCACCTTCCATAGATATGCTATCTCGTTTAAAAACCGCCCTCCTTCATCGTTTACAATACTATCTTTAATAAAGACATCGGCTTCCTCCTTGGTGTATATATCCCTAAACACGTCATAAAATACCAACGTTAATTCTCTCTCGCGATCCATTATTCTACGAGCGATAGCGCGCAACTCTCCCCTATCAATTCCAATCTCCTTACCTTCCTTCTCCATAAGTCCCATATAATGCATTACGCTCCTATACCGAGAGAGAAATAATCTTTCGTGGTTTCCAGTTTTTGCAAAAATATTTTTGAGCGGCAAAGGCTCGTATTCCACCACGTAATCAAGACGCCTAAGCCACGCTTCCGGATGGTGCGTATTAAGTGTATTGATTATTCTTTTCTGATTCACACTACTAAAAAGAGGTAAAATATTTTCAAGATTCAGCATAAAATCCCTCACAAGGAGACTATTGAGACCATCTTGTCGAATAAGAAACGTAAGCCATTGCAGTGCCCGAGGCTCCATATTCATATCAATTAATGTCCTTAGATCCGATAAATCATTAACCCACGACACATCCATAAGCGCCATATTATCTGCCATTAATTCCCTTATCTCATTATCTTTTAAATGCAATTCTCGAACGATGCGATAAATGGGAATACTGCACTCTATATAGTTTCTCAATAATGCACTGCGCTCCTCGTCGCTAAACCACGAAAGCCACATATCGCTATCGTGAAACATATGACGAAGCGCACGCTCCATCGCATGAGCTTCGAGAATTCCCTGCTCTTTTAAAAGTCCCCATGCTCTATCGCCAACAACTGTATAAAAATCACTGCTTGCTTTCTGATCATCTTTAAAAATATGTCGTTCTTTTTCTATGAGTTTTTTTTCTTTTTCTTTTTCTTTTTGATTCAAGTAAAATCGTTTATTGAAAAAAATAGTTCTCCCATTGGCATTTTCTCCCATAAACAACTTTTTCGCTTCCTCGCGGCTTATAAGAAGCAGATCAACAAGGCGCGTGAGATACGGAAAAAGTACGTATGGATATGTTTCTTTATAAAAATCGATGACAGACTTAAATCCGTAATCGAAATCGTCTCCGCGATATGCCTCAAGCGATGCTTCAAGGATCGCCTTCGCAGCTTCAAAGTTATTCCCGTACACTCCGAGAATATTTCTTTTAGATTCGCTCTCGGGATCTTCTACGGTAATACAACTCAAATCTATAAACGGAGCAACCATAATAACTGCCCTTGGATGCTCCACGGTGAATTTATTCTTAAACTCTTCCCAAAGACGAACATCATCCAAATATCTCCACGTAGCATGAAATGCCTTCACGTAGCGTCCCGGTTCAATAACTTTGCCTATAAATTCTCCAATGACTTTCTTTTGCGTATCGCTTAATAACTCAATCACCGCTCCTGCTTCTTCTTCGGTGCATGCACCCGTAAGCAAAAATTGCTCAAACATTTCTGTTTGCGCAGTCTCATCTAATTCATTAAAACGATTTTTGTATTCTCGAAATAGTTCGTCGAGTTCTTCTTTATTATATTCACTAATATCAATTCTTCCTCTGTTTTTATAGAGATCAAAAAGATTTTCATGTTCACGAGAATGCTCTATTTTCTCAGGCATAAATACTGAAGTAGCTCCAGTATTTTAATTATACCCGAAAATAAATATCTTATATAAAGGGAGGCATACCGGATTTGAACCGGTGCTAGCAGTGCCACAAACTGCTGTGCTGCCACTACACCAATGCCTCCATACATCCAATTGTACCCGCAGTCCGAAGCCTTAGAGTAATTGGACTGTGCCGCGGGGCGGAATCGAACCACCGACGCCATGCTCTTCAGGCATGCGCTCTACCACTGAGCTACCGCGGCAACTCGCAAGATTTACTTTAACGTGCGCAATCAGGAAACGCAAGAATTTTACTTTCTTTTCCAATCGCCACCCCTAAACCGATTTCGCGGAGAAAGAAGATGCCAATCGTGAGGATTTGCTTTTGCGATGCCTTTCCATAATTCCTTCGCAGTCTTTGTGTAAAGGTGGGGATACACCAGCTTTTCTCTATTCTTTGTCCACACACTTCCCAATGAATGCCCCATCCATCGTAACTCTGCCAATTCAAATTCAACATCAAGATTGTCTGCATCTTTTACAATTTTTGATTCTATAGTCTTGCGTTCTTCATACTCTTTAGATAATTCCACCATTTCATGTTCAAGAATCGTATCTTTTAATATGTCACTCATTGCATTTTCTTCATTGCGCTTTGTATATTGACGGGAAAGATAATGAACATCGCCTGTTCTTGTTTCTGCAATATCATGAGCAAGAGCCATTTTAAGTATCTTCGTATGATCTGAAATTTTCTCCCGCTTTGCAATCGTAAGTGCAATCCACGCTACTCTTAATATATGATCCGCACAATTAGCAGTATAAGGACCTAAAAATTGATGCCATACTCTGCCTACATGACGAAGAGTACCAATTTCAAAGAGTAATTGTATATCACGAATAATACTATTTTTGCCTTTCATGGTATTTAGTGCCCCCCTGAGGAATCGAACCTCAATCTTCACCTTAGAAGGGTGTTGCTCTATCCATTGAGCTAGGGGGGCCCACTTCGCTCTCGCTACCTAGAAACAATGTATCACAAAACCTCAAAAAAGTAATTGCTTTTCTTGTCTTTTTAAGATATTATTGCTTCCAGTCCGTTACAAAAGAAAGGCTCGAAATGACTCACGACAATAACAGATGCGGGCTACGAGGAAGATTCATAAGGACGAAAAAAGGAACCCAAGCATTTAAGGTGGAATCCAGAATTACGTTGACCTATTATAATCGTAAGGTCATACAATTACCCGATGAATATATTTTAGGAGAAGAGATAGATATAAAAGAAATCGCTCGAGATCATCGTGGGATTGTGATTAGAGGAAGCATAGAAACGATTAATGGAGAAATCGAAGAAAGAAATGGAAAATTTTTCTTTGTGGCAGACTATATTCAGTATGTTGTACCGATACAAAACCTTCTTGATTCAATAGATGTCATCGAAATCAAACCAGAGATACATGATCCGAATGGCGCAATTAGAAGATTAAATGGATGGAGAAATTAAGAACAAGAATATAATAACACCACACAAGAACGTTGTGGTATTTTCATTTTCCTTTGCCAAAAATATGAATCCACCGTACTATATATTCGTACCGGAGAGTGGTGTAATGGTAGCACGCATGCTTTGGGAGCATGTAGTTCGGGTTCGAATCCCGGCTCTCCGACCAATGATTTGAATTTTATCTTAGATACCCCTCAAACTGCAATGTAACCTGAGTAAACTGTGCATTTAGTGCATTTACCGCCTCGATCTCGTTATTAATCTTCAATGCTAATTCTTTTACATTTCCCACTCCCTCGCCAAAAAGCTTTGAACGTAGTGTTTCTAATAATTGATTTGAATAATCGTTATAGGTAATAAGATGACTCACAAGAAGCACCTGCGCACTCATTGCGGCAGTTGCCACCCGCTGAGCATGCACCGGAGAAATACCATTTAAATTTTGCGCCATTACTTCAAGATCCCTTGCAAGAAGAGTTGCGCGTTCTTGAGCATTTCGATTCAAAAGAAGAGTGTCAGCAATAAGAGCGAGAGCACTCTCGGTATTACTTTGTTCGTCTTCGCGCGCCACTTCTTCAAGTTGATTAGAAGATGTACTGACAAGTGCCACAATATCTGCAGTGAGCGAAATACTGCGATCCCGAGCTTCCTTAAAAGCCTGAGGCACTATCCGTTCCTCTGCGTAGAAATAATCAAGTCCCCAATAACTAAATAAAAGCAATGCGCCTACTGCAATAATAATTTTATTTTTTCCGAGAGTGCGTAAAAAAAGTAAGCTATTCATAGAGGGTGCGATGATGCACGTACTGCCTATAGATTATTTTTAGACAATTTTCAGAAAATAATCAACAGACATCAAGATACCATTGGAATTTCTTGTATATCGTATTAGGATATAAAAACACATTGCGGGTGTAGCACAGTGGCTAGTGCACCTGCCTTCCAAGCAGGATACGCCGGTTCGATTCCGGTCACCCGCTCCACTTAACGAATAAGAGCAAGTGTAATTTGACATAAAAGGCAGAAAATTCTAAAAATTGTGAATAAGGGATGCGCGTACCAAATGAAGCCCTTATTTCGTTCTATTATGTTAGAAGATGACGAGAAAAACTTAATAGAAAGGGCTAAACAAGGCGATTCTCTTGCATTTGGAGCTCTTTATGATCACTATCTGCCTCAAATCTACCGATTTGTGTACTTTAAAGTAAGTCACAGGGAAGAGGCTGAAGACATTACTCATCTTGTATTCATGAAAGCGTGGCAGAATATAGCTGCATATATCGAACGCGGATTTCCTTTTTCAAGTTGGCTTTATCAAATAAGCCGCAACCAGATCATTGATCATTATCGCCAAAAGAAACCTGTCGCTGATCTTGAAGCAATAGAAGAAACTTTTTTTGCCGATCTCCCTTCATTGAATACCGACAACAAATTTGATCTTTTTAATATACGAAAAGCGCTTCTCAAGCTCACCGAAGATCAACGAGATGTGATTATTATGCACTTTATTGACGACACAAGCATAAAAGATGTGGCTATAGCACTCAATAAAACAGAAGGCGCAGTGAGACTACTCCAACATCGCGCGCTCCAAAGCCTTAAGCGCATTCTTAAAAAAGATAATGAAAAATCTTCTTGAACAATTAAAAACTCTTCGATCGATTACCCCAGACAAGTATTATATTCTCCGATCGAAAACCATAATCCTCAATAGTCCACGGACTTCTTTTCGCCCCGTGCTTTCTTTGCGGTCTTTTGGAATTTGGAACACAGCTCTCACGGGAGCATTCATGATTCTTTTTGTATTTATTTCATATCAGGCGATATCATCACAACAACCAGCGTTCGCAAGTCTTATGGATGAAAACTTACGAAAAGAAATGCAGAAAATTGAACAGGAGATTGATCAACCAACACTGAATTATTACACTAATTCCTCTCGCGCAGTGAGTTCAGCGCTTAACGAGATTAGCATTGATGAGGGAACTCATCTTAATAGTCGTCTTCTCCAAAGAGAATCCGAGAAGCTTCGTATAGAAAATCCAGTGAATCATGAAATTAATGACCTTCTCGACAAAGTATCGCTATGAACCACAATTCTCTTATTGCAAAACTTTTTATCCTAAGCATCACAATAATGCCTTTATTTGCTCATGGCGCATCAAATACCGAGAACCTAGAACCCTTAAAATCCGCGATTAATGACCTCACAGACACTGTTGATAAGCTCGTAATAACAAAAGACACTCCCCTTCTTACTCCTGAAGAAAAAATTGAACAAGAAAGGGCATCTCGGCTTTCTACCTTTAGAGAAATCTTGAATCTTGCTTCAATAGAAATTAAAGACCTCGAGACAAAGCTCAATGCTCTTAAAGACACTGATCTTTCAGAAGAAGAACGTGTTATAAAAGACACATTCCTAAGAGAACTCAAATTATATGCAACTCATTATAAAGAGATTAAAGCAGAGCTTGATAATGAAAACGCTTCTCTTGAAGAATTAAAGATTATTGCACGAAACTTAAAAGAATGGAGGGTTTCTTATGAAGCGAATCTTGAGGAAATGTTTAATTTTCTCTCCCTTTTTCAAAGCGAAACATTACTCGATACCGCAGAAGAACGCTGGGAAAAGATATCAAAAGATCTCACTAAAATTAAAAAATCAGGACTCCCCACTGCAAATCTTCAAAAGCTTTTAGGTAAAGCAAAGGGCAATCTTGATGCCTCTAAAAAATTGAACACAGATGCATACGAGACTTTTATGAAGCCATGGAGAATCGCAACAAGCTCTACTTCTTCTACTGCCTCTCTTCTTGTGCCACCACAGAATTCATCTTCAGAGCCCGCATTGCTGAATCCTACTCGCGTTGCCTTGCAACAATCACTTATTAATATCAAAAATGCCTATCAATCATTTTTTGAAATGAATAAGATCGTAAAACTTCTCATTAAATAAAATACCCCGATTCGAATCGGGGTATTTTACACAAACTTTTTTTGTAAATCTATTGTTGAATAGCCTCTTTCAAGAGCTTTCCTGCCCTAAACTTTGGCTTTATTGAAGCCGCAATCTGAATCTTTTCCCCTGTTCGAGGATTTACTCCCATACGAGCAGCTCGTCGAGCCACTCTAAAAGTACCAAAACCTGTAATTGCAACATCTTCTCCCTTGCCCATTGTCTTTGTGATCGTCTCAAACACTGCCTCCACTGCAGTCTGTGCTTGCTTCTTAGTTTCTATAGCAGCAGCCTGCATTACTGCCTCCACCAAACCATCTTTAGTCATAAGTGTAAATCTATTAAGTAAGGATTACATCGCACGACCTTTGTCTTGTATAAAAAAGTATAGCATACAAGCGAATAAATCAAATGCTCTCCTTATTTTGCATACTCGACCGCACGAACTTCACGGATCACATTCACTTTAATTTCTCCAGGATATTTTAGTTCAGACTGAACTTTGTGAGCGATATCTTTTGCAAGTTGAAGAGCTCCAAAATCATCTACTTGCTCAGGTATCACAAATATCCTCAATTCTCTTCCTGCCGAAATTGCGTAAGCAGTCTTCACGCCAGAAAAATTGGAGGCAATTTTTTCTAAATCAGCCATACGCTTTATGTAATGTTCGAGATTATCTCGACGCGCCCCGGGACGAGCAGCAGAAAGAACGTCAGCTGCAGTCACAATAAATGACTCTGGAGTTGCAAACGGATAATCCTCGTGGTGAGACCGCATTGCGTTAATAATTTCTTCGCTGATTCCATACTTCGCAAGTATTTTCATTCCAAGCTCCACATGAGTTCCCTCGACTTCATGGGAAATCGCCTTGCCAATGTCATGCAAAAGTGCACCACGCTTCGCAACCTCTACATTTGCCCTCAATTCATGAGCAAGCATTCCCGCAACATAAGCCATCTCCACTGAATGAACGAGTACATTTTGCCCATAACTTGTTCTAAAATGAAGTCTTCCAAGTAATTGAAGAATTTCTTTTGGCAAATCAAGAATACCGAGCTCAAATGCAGACTCTTCCCCTATTTGGAACATACGAGTATTAAGCTCAGACTTTGCTTCTTCTACTTTCTCCTCAATTTTCGCAGGCTGAATACGTCCATCCTGAATAAGCTTCGAAAGCGCAAGACGTGCAATTTCACGACGCAAAGGATCAAACGAAGAAATAAGAATGGTAAGCGGAGATTCGTCCATAACAAGCTCAACTCCAGTAAGTCGTTCGAGTGTTCTAATATTGCGCCCCTCACGCCCGATAATTTTTCCTTTCATATCCTCATTTGGGATCTGAAATTCGGTAGTCGTGATATTGGCAACATGAGAACGTGCATACCTCTGAAGAGCGGTGGTAATAATTTCAAGCCCCTTATGTTCCAATGTTTCCTGCCTATCTCTCTCTAATGTCTTCAATGTTTTTACAAGTTCATCACGAGATTCATCTGTCGCCTTTTTAATAAGTTGTTCTTTTGCCTCTTCTTTTTTTAATCCCGCAACTCGCTCAAGTTCTTTCAAAATACGAGATCGTTCTTCTTTGAGAAGAAGATTGTTTTCGTGAAATTTGTCGAGCTCAAATTTAAGCTGCTTCTCACGAGCGCCGATATTTTCCAATTCTCTTTCAAGCGCCTCCTCTCTTTTTAGAAGTCTTTCTTCTTTTTTTGCAATCTGAGATTGTCGTTCTTTGTCTTCGGTTTTTACTTCCTCAAGAAGCTGAGCAGCGCGCTCTTTTGCAACAAGAATGAGTTCTTTTGCGTTTGTCTTCGCTTCTAGAAGAGCCTTATAAGCGCTTTGCTCTAGTGAACGTGCTCGTTTAACCGAGATTATGTGGCGCGCAAGAAACCCAATGCCCGCGCCTACAACTACTAACACCGCCCACAAAAGTGAGTTTTCGAGTATAAACATATATGAAATTGTTCGCTAAATTCTTCAACACGCGAGTTAGTGAAATAACACGTGCGTCTATTGAATTCTCTAGGAACATAGTTAAAAAAACCTTTAATACTTAAATTATACCGCTTCTCGTGAGATATGTCAAAATTGGCTTTAGTCCTACGCTCCAATATAATCATAAATAATGATACTACAAAGAAAATGCATACTTATTGTGCTTGATGGCTGGGGCATTGGACATGAAGACGATTCGAATCCGATTTATGTACAGAAGCCTAAAAATATTGAATATATAAAAAAGCATTTCCCCACGGGAAGTCTTCAGGCATCAGGAATTTCTGTGGGGCTTCCATGGGGAGAAGAAGGAAATAGCGAAGTAGGTCACCTCACAATCGGTGCAGGAAAAGTCATTTATCAGCATTACCCACGCATTACAATGACGATTAATGATGGGTCATTCTTTAAAAATCCTGCGCTTATGAAGGCAATAGATCACACGAAAGAATATGAAAGTGCGGTTAATGTTATTGGTCTTTTGGGTGGAGGAAGCGTTCATTCGTCCCTCGAACACCTTATCGCTCTTTTGAAGCTTATGAAAACGCATTCCGTGAAAAATGTGAATTTACACCTTTTTGCGGATGGCAAAGACAGCGCTCCTCGTTCAGTGCGCCAATATCTTAATGAACTCAATAAAACCACAAAAGAATTGGGCATCGGAAAGATTGCGAGCATTACTGGACGTTACTATGCCATGGATCGAGCAGAACGTTGGGAGCTTATTGAACAAACCTATAAGGTGCTTACAGGGCAAAAGCAAGAAATACCGACTATTGAATCAGCAATAGAAGAAAACTACGCCTCAGGCTTTGATGATGAATTTATAAAACCCACACTCCTTGCGCGTGATGCTGCAATTAAAAGCAATGATGCCCTCGTATTCTTTAATTTTCGCGAAGATAGTATTCGCGAAATATGCGAAGCATTTACTATTCCTCAATTCACTCATTTTACCAAAACCCCTCTCGAAAACCTCCATGTAGTGACATTCACTCATTACGCATCTCATATTCCTTCATTCGTAGCATTTCCTGCTCAAACTATTGAAAATCCCCTTGGAAAAATTCTCTCAGAGGCAGGCGTGCATCAAGTACGCATTGCGGAAAGTGAGAAGTACCCCCATGTAACGTATTTTTTTAATGGCCTCCACGAACCTCCTTACGAAAATGAGTACCGCATTATTATTCCTTCGGAAAAAACCGCGCATCATGACGAGCACCCAGAAATGATGTCTGAAGAAATAACAAAACGCCTTCTCCAAGGAATCACTGATCCAAGCTTCTCTTTTATATTTGTAAACTATGCAAATTCAGACATTATTGCTCATAGTGGAAATTATGACGCGGCGTTAAAAGCGGTCGATTCCCTCGATATTCAATTAGGTCGTATTGTAGAAGCGTGCCTTAAAGAAGACGTAACTCTTGTCATTACAGCCGATCATGGCAATCTTGAAACTATGATTGATTCTGCAACAAGTCGTATTGAGACTAAGCATAATCCAAGCCCCGTGCCTTTCTATCTTGTAGACAAGCGTTTTAAACGAGAAAACACCAACACAATGATTCATAAATCAGAAAATCAATCAGTAGGCACACTTGCCGATGTTGCTCCTACTGTTCTTGAAATTATGGGAATACCTCAACCCATTTCAATGACAGGACAAAGCCTTCTTAAGAGCATTACCTAAATGATCTCACGCTTCGTTATTTCCCTTGTATCTGCCATTATTTCGCTTCTTACCGCAGCATATTTTGTGCCAGGATTCCTCTTGGAAAAAACTCCTCAATCCCTTCTTCTCGTGGCGCTTATATTTACACTCATGAATGTTACGATTCGACCATTTTTACGGCTTTTTTTTGGGCCCATCGTGATCGTGACTCTTGGATTATTCTATATTGTAATAAATGCTGTTATACTCAATATTCTTGACATTGTATCTGAAGGTGTTACTATAAGTGGACTAACTTCCCTTGTATACGCAACTGTTATTGTGACTGTTATTAATTTCTTAATTAACTTTTCATTTCGTCGTGTAGAACGCGAACGAGACGAATAATTTTAACGCATGAATTCTATTTTTATCCTCGAAACAAGCCAGTTTATAGTGGCACTCATTATTATTGCCCTCGTCCTTCTTCAAGAAGGCGATGGACTTTCGGGAGTATTTGGAGGAACTGAAGCGTTTCACGTACGTCGCGGACTCGAAAGGTTTGTATTTACTGCCACAATAGTAAGTTTTGTGGTCTTTGTAGGATTATCTATTGCCAATCTTGTTTTCTAGACTTATTCACATAGTTCAATCGTTTTCGAAAGTCGAAAGACTTCTTTTTTATGGAGCTTTAGTTATTTTTATTGTTAGCGGTGCCATTCTCGCAATAGAGGCAACTGATGAATATACCTACAAAAAGCCGCTTCCCGGCGGAAGGTATAGCGAAGGATTTGTTGGTCAACTTACCGCAATAAATCCAATTCTTACGAATAATGATATTGACAGAACAATCAGCAAACTACTCTTTGAAACACTTGATGCGCTTTCCGAGTCAATCAAAGACGATGGAAAGCGCGTATGGACAGTTCGATTAAAAGACAATGTTTTATGGCACGACGGAGAAATGATCACAAGCGACGATGTAGTATTTACCATTCAAACGATTCAAAACCCCAACGCATTCTCTCCTCTTTTTACAACATGGCAGGGAGTTGTGGCGGAACGTGTAAGCGAGAAAGAAGTTCGACTCACTATTCGAACTCCGTATGTATTTTTTAATGACAATTTAAAGGATCTTCCCATTATCCCAAAGCATATATTCGACCACATACCACCGACTAATTTGAGACTTTCTGAATATAGTATTGAAGCAATAGGAAGTGGACCTTATAAATTCGATTCATATCAGAAACGCAAAGATGGGTTCATTACCAAATACACACTTGCATTAAATGACCACTATTATGGCAATGCGCCTCTCATACACTTCGTCGATTTTAAATTTTATTCTTCACTCGAAGACCTTGTTGTGGGATTTAATGCAGGCGAAATAAGCGGGTTTGGAACATTCGATCCACGAATCACCAAGGAGATCTCTCGAAGTCATGTCGTCTACTCATTGCTTCTTCCTCAATATTACGCATTATTTTTGAATCAAAACTCAAGCCTTCCACTTAAAGAAAAAAATGTGCGCCTTGCGCTCGATTATGCAATCGATAGAAAAAGAATCATTGATGAAGTATTTCTTGGACACGCGATAACCGTAAGTGGTCCACTTGTCCCTGGCTCTTCTGGATATAGTCCCTCGGTGAATGTTCCAAAAGAATATAATCCCACAAAAGCGCACACCATTCTTGAATCAAGTGGCTGGAAGCCAAATAGCGACCACAGAGGAATAAGGACACGAAGACTTGGTGATGCAATAGTGCTTCTTGAATTTACTATTACTACTCCCGACACACCACTTCTTGTAAAAACCGCGCAAATTATTCGAGAAAATCTTGAAGCAGTAGGAAGTAAAGTCACGCTCGACATCGTAAGTATTGATAGCATTAATAAAGATATTATTCCCTCTCGTAATTATCAGATAACATTATTTGGCAACATCACAGGTCGACAACCAGATTTTTTCTCATTCTGGCATTCATCACAACGATTTTACCCAGGATTAAATCTTGCGCTTTATCAAAATAAAAGCGCAGACAATCTCATAGAATCAATTAGACAAAATAGTGATCCAGAAAAAAGACAAAGTGATCTCACCACACTTCAATCAGCAATTATTCAAGATTATCCCGTACTTTTTCTTTATGCTCCTCATTACATCCACATCACCGAGCCACGCATCAAAGGCTTTGACGCAAAGTGGGTTTTAACTCCTGCGTATAAATTTGATACGATTAAGTCCTGGTATATTAATACCACGCGGGCTTTACGATAAGGGTTAGCCGAGGTGGCGAAATTGGCAGACGCACTCGCTTCAGGGGCGAGCGCCTCACGGCATGAGGGTTCGAATCCCTCCCTCGGCACACCTTAATTAACATTAATTAATAAAACAACATGATTCCATTAATCAAAAAAAATACACGCACAAAACGATCTCCTATTATAGAAAATCCAGAGTCGACAATTAATATTACTCACGATGAAGAATCTGTACTTTTTGTTCCATTAGGAGGACTTGAAGAAGTTGGCAGAAACTCAATGTTTTTCGAGTATAAAGACGAAATTATCATCATGGACCTTGGGCTTCAATTCCCTGAGGACGAAACCCCCGGCATTGACTACATTATTCCGAATACCACATACCTTGAAAGCAAGAAGCAAAATATAAAGGCGGTTATTCTTACCCATGCTCATTACGATCATATTGGCGCACTCCCCTACGTAATGCAAAAGCTTGGAAATCCGATTATATATACAACCGCGCTCACAAGAGCAATTATTAACAAACGCCAGGAAGAATTTCCGAATGCCGGCAAACTTAATATCGAAATCATAAAAAACGGCGACCATGTGAAGCTCGGTAAATATTTTTCTGCAGAATTCTTCCATGTTGCGCATAATATTCCCGATACCACGGGCATTAATCTTATTACTCCAGTAGGACGTATGGTTCATTTTGCTGATTTCAAGCTTGAATCAGAAACAGGATCACGCGTAAAACACCTCGAAGAACTCGAGAAAATTGGCAAACAAGGAGTGCATACGCTTTTACTTGACAGCACAAATGCAGAAGAGCCCGGCTTCTCGCTTCCTGAACAAGTCGTTGAAAAAAATCTTGAAGAGATATTCAAAAAAGCGGAGGGCAGAATTATTGTTGGTATTTTCGCCTCTCTTATAAGCCGTATCGATAAAATCATTCAAATCGCAGAAAGAATGGGCAGGCACGTTGCAGTAAGTGGTGGATCAATGAGATCAAATGTCCAGATCGCACAAAACCTTGGTCACATCAAAATGGGCAAAGGCACATTAATCCAACTCGAAGATATTCATAAATACAAAGACGATAAAGTTCTCATACTCTCAACAGGCGCACAGGGCGAGCCAAACGCAAGCCTTATGAAAATCGTAAACGGCGAGCATCACTATATCCAAATTAAGCCTCATGATACCATTATCTTCTCTTCTTCTATTGTTCCAGGAAACGAACGAAGTGTGCAGACACTAAAAGACAACCTCGCACGGCAAGGCGCTGATGTGTATTACTCAAAAATTGTTGATGTCCATTCGAGCGGACACGCGCCCCAAGAAGAATTAAAAATGGTTATGAAAGCCTTAAGGCCGAAATATTTCATTCCCGTTCATGGATACTTTTTTATGCGCGCAACAAATGCGAGGCTCGCTGAGGAAAGCGGTATTCCACGACAAAACACTCTTCTTCTTGATAACGGCCAAGTCGTAGAAATGAAACCCGATAAAGCCACCATCACAAAAGACAGTGTTCCAGCGTCATATGTCATGGTTGATGGATTAGGCGTAGGAGATGTAGGCGAAGTTGTGCTCCGCGATAGACGCGTTCTCGCCGCAGAGGGTATGGTAGTTATTATTGCGACGCTTGATAGACACACAGGCCGACTCATAAAAAACCCGAATATTATTTCCCGTGGATTTATTTATCTCCGCGAAAATCAAGGAGTTATTGACGAAATTCGTGAAAAGCTGAAGTCAATTCTTGCCCGAATCCCCCGTCAGCAACATATCGATGCCGATTATCTCAAAAATCTCATTCGAGACCAAATAGGACAATTCTTGTTTAATAAAACAAAACGCAGGCCAATGGTGCTGCCAGTGTTGATTGAGGTATAATATCGATAATGACGAAAGAAAAGAAAATTCTCATTTCGGGCATACAGCCCACAGGACGACTCCATCTTGGTAATTACCTCGGCGCACTCAAGAATTTTATTGAGTTACAAAATTCAGAAACATATGACTGTTATTTTTTTGTTGCCGATTATCACTCACTCACCGAGCACTTTGATCCACGCAAAAAACCAGAAGAAATTAAAAATCTTTTAAAAGATTTTATTGCAGCAGGACTTGATCCCAATAAGTCTATTCTCTTCATTCAATCACATATTCCTTTCGTAACTGAACTCGCATGGATATTAAGCACACTCACTCCTTTTGGCGAACTATCGCGTATGACACAATTCAAGGACAAAGCCCAAAAAGAAGAATTTGCGAATGTTGGACTTTTTACATACCCAATACTTATGGCCGCAGATATTCTTCTTTATGGCGCAGAATATGTTCCTGTAGGAGAAGATCAGCTTCAACACTTAGAACTTGCGCGCACGCTCGCTCGCAAGTTTAATGGAGTATTTGGTGAAATATTCAAAGAACCAAAGGCGCTTCTTACAAAAACCCCCCGAGTAATGAGCCTACAAAATCCAGAAAAGAAAATGTCGAAATCTGATCCTTCGGGATGCGTATTCCTCGATGATGCCCCGGAAGTAATTGAAGAGAAAATCAAACGCGCAGTTACGGATTCCGAGTCTTCAATCGCTTATAGTCCAAAAAGTAGACCTGGCATAAGTAACCTTATTGAAATCTATAGTGCGTTCGAAAACATCACTAAAGATGAGGTAATCGAACACCACAAGACTTCGAGTTATTCAGTATTTAAAGAGGCGCTTTCAAGCCTCATTTCAAAGCATTTTGAGTCTTTTAGGGCAAAAAAGGAGGCTTTGAACGACAAGGAAATCCTCGATATTATTGAAACGGGAAATGCTCATGCACATGGAAAAGCAGTGAAAAATATTGGTTCAGTAAGGGCTAAAATAGGGCTTATTTAGCGGGTTTTTCTTAGTTTTACACAACAAGTACATTGCATAAAGTCTACCTATGGTATATAATGTATCTCATAGTTAGCTCTTTCTTTGGATCATCGGCGATCCGCTCGCAACGAAGCCATAGAAGAAAGGAGGCACCGCGTGCCGCCGGAAGATCCTTTTCCGTAGTTACGACGACGAGTAGCCCCGCGACACGCGTGCGGGGCTTTTTCATTTCTATATCTTCCTTACTCCAATCCACACATCCATATCATCAATTTTCGTTTCGCCTTCCACATCCCATCTTCCTTCTTGTTTTTTCATTTCAACTGTTTTTGCATTCACGTCCTTTGCAATCGCTTCACTATCTTCATTTATAATTTCCATTATTTCTCGTCCCCCAAAAATAGAGACAATGATTTTATCCGATGGTTTATAAAGTGCTTTTTGTCTATAATCCTGAATTGCGCGCATAAGCTCACGAAGAATTCCTTCCTTCTTAAGTTCGGAAGTGATGACTGTATCAAGTTCAATAGATTCCTTATTATTCACATCAAATACTATATTTTTTACATTCACCTCTTCTTTCAAGAGATCAATCAATTCATTATCAAAAGAAGTTCCTTTTACTTTCATTTCTTTAAGCGGTTGACGAACCTTAATGCCAAGCTTTGCACGAAGAGCGAGGCCCTCGCTTGCGAGTCGCCTCACTTCCTCCATTGATTTTTCAAGTGTAGGATTCGCACAGGAAGCATTACGCTTTGGCCACTCTGTGTTATGCACAGAGATTCCGCCTTCCTTACTTCTTGTGAGTGATAAGAAAAGCGCATCAGCAAAAAATGGAGTGAAAGGAGCCATGAGTTTACTCACCGACATAAGCACATACGAAAGTACTTTTGAGGCATTTTCGAAATCTTTTTTGTCTGTCGTACGTTGCAATCTCCTTCGAGAACGACGAATATACCACCGTGATAAGTCATCAACCAAAAACTCAATTACCCGAGCTGCTTCCCCTATTTCATATGCCTCAAGATGATGCGTGACGCGATCTATAACCGACTCAAGTCTGCTTAATATCCATCGATCAAGAACATGTAATGACGGGGTTGAGATATCTTCTTCTGTATTAGATTTATTTCCATAAGTATAAAGAAACACAAATGAGTTATAGAGGGTGCTTAAAAACTTTCTCGATGATTTTTGAAGATCAACTTCGTCAAATCGCTTCGGTTCTGCGGGTGGATTTACGGTATAGAAATACCACCTAATTGCATCTGCGCCGTAGGCATCGATCATCTTCCACGGATCAATTACATTGCCTTTCGATTTAGACATTTTCTGTCCATATTTGTCGAGCACTAGGCCAAGCGTAACCACGTTCTTATAAGGCACTTCTTTATCTATAAGCGCCGCGACTGCGAGAAGGGTATAAAACCATCCACGAGTTTGGTCGAGTCCTTCCGAGATGTAGTCAGCAGGATACATGACTTCCTTATCAATTGCGTCTTTGTTTTCGAATGGGTAATGAACACTCGCAAATGGCATTGAACCCGAATCAAACCACACATCAGCCACTCCTGAGATACGCGTCATCTTCCCTTTGCACTCTTCGCACTTAAGATAGATTGAATCCACATACGGACGATGCATATCTATATTGCCATCGCCATTATAGGGATAATTATGCACTTCAAGGATCCTTACCTCTCCATTTTTCATATATAATGATCCCTCAAATCCCTCTACCTCCTCATGTTCTTCAGAAATTCCATGAAGTCCCACTTCAAGCATCCACAAAGGATCTCCGTGACTTACTACGACCACGGCTTCTTCGCTGTATTTTACATTCACCTCAGAGATAAAACTCATCATTCTCTTTTTTACATCAAGAAGCGTTTCTCCTTTTTCGGGTGCCTTAGTCCATCGCTCTTTCGGAGCGCTAAAATATGCACGAAATTCTTCTATTGTTTTTCCATTAAATACGCCGCAATCGATTTCCGTAAGTCGTTCATCTACATGAACTTTTGCTCCCGTCTCTTTTGCAATCAAGTCCGCAAGTGTTTTTGCGCGAGCAAAAGGCGATGTATAAATAACATCTACTTTCTTTTTATCAAATCCTCTTGCAATGCGCTCCGCATCTTTTAATCCTTTTTCGGTAAGGTTTGAGATTCGGTTTTTTGTCTCAGACCCCGTTGCAAGCCATCCTTCAATATTATGATCAGCTTCGGTATGACGCACTGCAATAAAAGTTTTTTTGTGGTATGCATGAATATCGAGATCTTTCAAGCTTCCCACTACCAATTCTTTCTTGCACTCCTTACACTCCCATAAAGGCAAAGGAGTTCCCCAGTACCTCTCTCGTGAAATTGCCCAATCTTTTGCGTCTTTAAGCCACTCCCCAAACCTTCCTTCTTTAAGATACGAAGGAACCCAATTAATTTCTTTATTAAGCTCAAGCAATCTTTTTCGAAGCCGACTCACCTCAAAAAACCATGAAAATCGCGCGAAATAGATGAGTGGTGTTGAGCAACGCCAACAGAATGGATATTCGTGTTCAATAATTTCCTCTTTATAGAGAGTGTTTCTTTCTTTTAAATCTGCAATTATTTCCTTATCAGCTTCTTTTACAAACTTCCCTTTGCCGGGCATATCACCTTCCATAATTCCTTGATCATTTATAGTTCTTGGAATATCTGAAATGAGATTTCTGTCTTCTTTTTCTATAAGCATGAAGTCTTCTTCTCCAAATGAAGGAGCGATATGCACGAACCCCGTACCTTCTTCGGTTTCAATAAAATCTGCGGGAAGTATACGAAATGCTTTCTTTGAATATGTCTTCCATGTGTTATAAAGAGGAACGTATTCTTTTTCTAAAAAAGTTTTTCCTTTTGCCTTTTCTACTTCTTCTATAATCACGCCTTCTTTCTCTGGAGGCTTTTTGTATGACCACATATACTCATTCCCTACTTTGTATTTCGTATAGGTGAGCTCAGAATTCACTGCAACTGCAATATTTGCAGGAAGCGTCCATGGAGTGGTGGTCCAAACAAGAACAGATGTATTCTTTTCGTCCTTTAGTGCAAATTTTACATAAAGACTTGGGTCTTTTGTTTTTTTGTATACTCCCGGCTGTGCTAACTCATGACTTGCAAGAGGAGTTTCGCATCGCGTGCAATATGGCACCACTTTATAATAACGCTTAAGATATCCACGTTTTTCAATCTCTTTAAATATCCACCACTCACTCTCTATAAATGAATTTTCGTAGGTAATGTAGGCATTCTTTAAATCGAGCCAATAACCGATGCGATCGGTAAGCTTCTCCCACTCTTCCTTGTAACGCCACACTGATTCTTTTGCCTTTTGATTAAATGCCGCAATACCAAACTGCTCGATTTCTTTTTTCGATTTAATTCCGAGCATCTTTTCTGCTTCAAGCTCAATAGGAAGACCATGGGTATCCCACCCCGCGCGACGCGCCACATAATATCCTTGCATCGTTTTATAGCGCAGGATGATATCCTTAAAAACTCGTACGAGTATGTGGTGAATCCCCGGCTTTCCATTCGCGTAAGGCGGCCCTTCAAAAAAACGAAATGGCTTTGCTTTTTTACTAAGAGATTTCTCGAATATCTGATTCACTTTCCAATATTCAAGAACTTTTTCCTCAAGCTCTTTTGGATTAAATTTTTTTTCAAAATCAAACATAGTTATAGTTATAGTTTTTCGGGAGCATGAAGCCCCATCACAGCAAAAAGATTATTTAATACAATGCGGGTACATGTAATAAGAGTAAGCCGATGCGCCGTTTTTTCTTTATCTTCGCTAATGACCCGCTCTCGCTCATAAAATTTATGAAACGCCGTCGCAAGCTCATGGGCGTAGAGAGTTAAACGACTCACTTCATAATCATTCGCAGTCTCTAAAATGACATCTGGAAATTTAATCATCACACGAACAAGATCTCGTTCATTGTCATCGTGAAGCACATACGAACCCCTACTTATATCCTCGGAAGCTTTTTCAAGAATCGCACCCATTCTCACATAAGCATAGAATACGTAAAACACTGGATTATTTGATGACTGTTCCTTTGCAAGCGCCATATCAAAATCGAGATGAGTGTTAGGGGATCTCATAAGGAAAAAAAATCGCGCCTGATTTACTCCCACGTCTTCTACAAGCTCACGAAGCGTTATAAACACACCCCTTCTTTTCGACATTCTTACTTCCTTATCCCCCTCTTTTAATCGCACAAGTTGATTGATAATAAAATGAACTCGAGCTGGATCTATGTCAAGCGCTTTCAAAGATGCCTTAATACGCGGAGCATATCCATGATGATCAGTGCCTAATATATCAATTACAGTATCAAATCCACGATCTTTGAGCTTATTTAAGTGATATGCAATATCAGAGACGAAGTAGGTCGGCTCACCATTTTGGCGAACAAGCACACGGTCTTCTGTATCTCCGTATTCTTTTGTCTTAAACCACAACGCGCCATCTTTCTCATACGTAAGTTCGCGATCTTTAATGTAGCTCAATAATTTTTGAATCCCATCCTCCCCATACAAAGATTCCTCAGAAAACCACATATCCATATGAATGCCGAGACCCTTTTCTATGAAATCCGCATTATCTTTTTGTATCTTACGAGCAACATATGCTCCTACTTCCCCATACAAAGTCTCTTTCGAATCACCTTCATGATTCTTTTTAATCTTTTCAATTTTCTCCGCTTCTTTTTTTAAAATTGAATCGAGATACTCATTTTTATATGTTATTCCTTCCTGAAGTGCAGTTTTCCCGAGTTCGCGTATCTGATTACTTGAACTCGCGTTGTTGATGTAATATTCGCGAATGACCGCATGTCCGCTCCATAAAAGTACCTCCGCAAGCACGTCACCCAAAAATGCCCCTCGAGCATTCCCGAGCGTAAGCTCGCTTGTGGGGTTTGCGGAAATAAATTCGATATTTATTTTTTGAGGATACGGAGTTTTTTGCTTTCCATATTTAGCATTGTCCGTAAATATCCTTTTCAGTTCTCCTTCAAGAACTGCTCTCGAAAGCCACATATTAATAAATCCAGGATTTCTTACTTCCACTTTTTCAAAAAAACCCGCACCCTGAGACTTAATTTTTTCTGCGTAATATTCCGCAAGCTCTACTGGAGATTTTCTCATTTTTTTAGCCATCACCATAGCAATATTTGTACTGTAGTCACCAAACTGACGCGCCTCCGAAGGAAGCACGCTCCACCCCCCCTCTTCTCCTCCGCTTTTTTTAATGCATTCCTTAATTATTTGAATCATGGGAATTATATTATATAAGGTATACTATAATTACCATGCAGACAATTTCAGAGAACAAAAAGGCATATTTTGACTATGAAATTCTCGAAACTTTTGAAGCGGGTATCGAGCTTTTTGGCTATGAAGTGAAATCCATAAAAACGAAGCGCGCTTCTATTATTGGTTCCTATGCAGTAGTAAAAGGCGGTGAATTATGGCTTATTGGAGCAACTATTCCTCCTTATCAAGCAAATAATACTCCGAAAGAATACGATCCTGCGCGCACACGCAAGCTTCTCCTTACCACAAAAGAAATTCAGTATCTAGTAAATAAACTCGACACCGAGAAATTGACAATAGTGCCTACAAAGTTGTATAATAAACATGGGCGAGTAAAGCTTGAATTAGGCTTGGGTCGTGGTAAAAAAAGCTACGATAAGCGTGAAACAATTAAGAAGCGTGAGGCTGATCGGGTCATGAAACGCGCCCTCGCAAAAAATATATAATGGGGATGATGGGCTTCGACGGAATAAAGCACATGATGATTGCGCGTCGAGATGATTCACTCGTAAAAATCAACTCAAATAACTGCTAAACAAACATTAGCGTTTAGTCCAAGGATTCCTGCATTCGCAGCGGCCTAGGACTCATCGGCATGCTGAGGTTTCATAGGCATTAACCGGTGTTACACATGAAGCTCGTACGTAAGTGGCACTCTTATGCTTACGCATTAAACCTTAAAGAGTAATTCGTTTCGATTATCGAAACTACACGCGTAGAGGTCATCTTCTGCTCATTCCGGACTAGGGTTCAACTCCCTACATCTCCACTAATAAAAATAAACCACCATAAGTGGTTTATTTTTACTCATCCATGATATAATGCATGTATTATGAAAAACACACTACAGTATGATTTTCTCATTTTAGGAGCAAGTGGAATGCAAGGTCGCATTGTGGCACGAGATTTGCTCGAGAATGGTTTTTCGACTTTTTTAGCTGATATTCAAAAAGGAGGGTCCGAAGGAAATCTCACGCGTTTTCCAAAGACTGCATTCGCCACCGTAGATCTACGCACTATCGAAAACATTATTGAAGTTATCAAAAAAGCAGGTGCTCCTATCGTCATTAATTGTGCTGAAGGAGATTGGAATTTAAACGTATACAAAGCATGCCTTGCAACAAAAAAGCACGTACTTGACCTCGGATCTGACATCCCAATGACCAAAGAGCAAATGGCACTTGGTCCATTTTTTAAAGAAGATGATTTGATCGGCATTACTGGATGCGGCTCTACTCCGGGAGTAAATAATATTATGTTGAATTATGCCATTAAAGAACTTGATACCATCCACGATATTGAAGCAGGATTTGTGTGGGATTCGAATATAAAAAAATTCGTTGTGCCTTTTTCCATCGAGAGCATTCTTGATGAACTTACCCACCCCGCCCCCGCACTTGAAAATGGAGAATGGGTTACAAAGGAGCCCTTAAAGAATGTAAAAGTTCGCGACTTCAGAGGAATAGGTAAACAAAAATATTTCCCCGTTGAACACCCCGAGACATTCACGTTTTATATAAACTACGAAAAAGAAGGGTTGAAAAACATGACCTTTTATGCTGGCTTTCCTGATCATTCCCTTGATAAGCTCATGTCATTTATCGAACTTGGAATTGGAGACAAAGAGACAGTGATTGTAGACGGCAAAGAAATTAGACCCATCGATGCGCTTACGCAAAGTCTCCGAAGATTAAAAACACCAGAAGACTACAAAGAGTACGAGAATCTTTGGGTTGAGGTGCGAGGCGAAAAAGATTCAAAGCCTAAAGCAATACTTATGGAATGCATTGTCCCTACACTCACCGGCTGGGAGGATGCGGGATGCAATATTGATACAGGAATGACTGCGTCAATTATCGCTCAAATGATAAAAGATGGTCGCATTAATACGAGAGGAAGCTATACACCCGCAATGGTAATTCCCGAAGAAGAATTCTTTAAAGAATTACGAACTCGGGAGATGATTGTCCACAAAGACGGCATTATTATCAACTAAGTTTATAACGCAAAAATCCGGGAGTTCCCGGATTTTTTGATATACTTTAAGAATGGACACAATTACGCCTCGATCACTTGTGTTGTGGTTTAAGTTTCATGGAATTATTGATCTTCTTATTGGAATTCCTTTATTCTTTGATCCCCACTCATTCCTCACGTTTCTTCGTTGGCCTGTTATTGATCCTTTTGCATCACGACTTGTTGCCGCAGCGCTTTTATCAATTGGAGTCGTCTCTTTATCAATAAAGGAATCGCACGAAACGTACAAAGCTTTAACTTTTTTTAAGATATTCTGGTCATTCTTTGCAATTACAGGAATCTCCTCTTCCCTCTCTTTCTTTGCATTTCCCTTTTTCGCATACATCATCCTTCTTACATTCGGCTTCTTCTTCTTTCTCTGGACGTACTACTACTTCCACATCTTTGTGAATAGAAGCAAGTAGTGCATCATGGCGTCTCATCAAAAGAAGGGCATAAAGATACATAATTGTCACAATACAAAGTATGGATTGACCCACAAGAAGATATAAATCACCGACTGCAATGAATTTTACAAGAATTACAATCATCGAAAACAATCTAAGCAATACCTCGCTTAATGCTACTCCCTGCGCTGTCTTTGTTTTTAATGTCTTGAATATCTGCACAATTACTCCGAAAATCGCGAGAGAATATGCCAATATGGATGCCCCGTTAATGAATATAAGCCACACACCAGTCTCCTTTTTTCAAAAAGCATCTTGTTTGGGATTATACTGGAGCGACCACTTGCGCAAAGAGCAATTATTTGATACCATATCTTAACAACAATTGGATATCGTAAAGATCAACAATCAAATACAGGCAAAGGAACTCCGGGTCATTGACGAAGATGGGAAAAATTGTGGGGTACTCTCACTAGAAGATGCCCTTAAGCTCGCCAAAGAAAAAGATCTAGATCTCATAGAAATATCACCAAACACCGCACCTCCTGTCGCAAAAATCATTAGCTTTGATAAATACCGCTATCAACAAGCAAAGAAAGAAAAGAAGCAACGACAGGGACAAAAAGCAACGGAATTAAAACAAATGAGAATCAGTGCACGAGCCGCAGAAAATGACTTAAAGACTAAAGCAGAAAAGATCAATGAGTTTTTGAATGAAGGACATAATGTAGAAATTAATCTTGTGCTTCGAGGAAGAGAGAAACAAAACAAAGCCTGGGCGGAAGCAAAACTCCGCGGATTTCTCACTATGATCCAAGCACACAAAATTCTTTCAGATATCAAATTAGGTCAAAGAGGTTTCTCAATACAAATAACTGCATGAAAAAAAGCATCACCAAACGAATTAGAGTAACGAAGAATGGCCTACTCCTTCATCGACCGATGGCAGTAGATCATTTTAAGAGCAAGAAAAGCGGGACTGCCAAACAAGCAAAAAGAAAGGAAAGGAAGCTCAACTATAATGTTTTAAAAATTATACGTCTCACACGCTCATATAATAAAATCGCACACTCATAACACACCACCATGACACGCGTAAAACGAGGCATTGTTGCCCATAAAAAAAGAGAGAAGACTCTCAAATACACCAAAGGCTTTCGCTGGGGACGAAGAACCAAAGAACGTGCTGCGAAAGAAGCATTAGTTCATGCATGGTCTCATGCATTTCGAGGAAGAAAGGAGAGAAAAAGAGTATTTAGAACAAAGTGGCATGTTCAAATTAATGCCGCATCACGCGGTTATGGAGTAAGTTACAGCATACTCACTTCACTTTTAAAGAAAAGCAATATTGGATTGAATCGTAAAATGCTTGCCGAGCTCGCAATAGAAGAGCCAGGAGCATTTAAGCAACTTATCGCGAAGGTTAAGCAGTAGGGTTTTCCATTTTTTCTACCGGAAAAGCTTCCTTCACTTGAGCCTCTTCTTTGGGTTTCTCATTATTACCTTCAGTTTTCTTTAGGTATTCGTAAGCTTTTTTCAAAATGAGTTGGGTGTTTTTGTGTTTTAAAACTTTCATAATTTCTCTAAAATTAAACCACGCATATCCCTCGTGCTCATGCGATACGCGAATATGACTCCTATTTGTTTCTGCAAGAAAAAAGATCACGAGCTTTGAGATTTTGTCTTTGCCTTGTACAAAAAAATAACGGTCATATACTTTAAAACCTGACAATATTTTGAGGTCCCGTCTTCGTAAGCCTGTTTCTTCGCTTACCTCCCTAAATGCCGTCTCGAGACTTCTTTCACGACTCTCAATTTTGCCTTTTGGAAAATTCCAATATCCCCGGCCATGATAAAGAAAAAGAAATTTTATTCCTTCTTTGGTGCGTCTAAAAATAACTATACCTGCAGAAATTTGACTAGGCATTGGATGATGTGTATGTATTGTGTCTTATTTTTTTAATAACTGAAGCATATCGGCCAAAGGATAGGTATTAATCACGGAATCTTTACTTGCCCATCCGCGTCGTGCCTGAGCAATCCCATAACGCAAATACTCAAAATGATACGTGGAATGAGCATCTGAGTCAATGGAGAAAAAAATATTTTCCCCTACTGCTTCACGGATATACTCATCTTTAAGATCAGCCCGTTCTGGATATGCATTGATCTCAAGTACTGTGCGTGTGCGTTTTGAAGCTCGTATAACCTGATGCATATTTATTCGATACGCATCTCGTTTATTAATAATACGACCCGTAGGATGAAATATAATATCGACGTGCGGATTTTCCATTGCTCTTATGAGTCGCTCTGTTTGCGCCTTTTCTTCTAAATTAAAATAAGAATGAATAGATGCCCCCACGATATCGAGCTTCGCAAGTACATCATCGCGAATATCTAATGTGCCATCTTTTAAGATATCGCACTCACTTCCTTTTAATATTTTTATTCTGCCTTTGAATTTCTTATTTGCCTCATCAATCGCCTTCATTTGTTCCTGTAGACGCTCCTCGTTTAGCCCCCTCGCCACAGCAAGACGCTTTGTGTGATCTGTAACAAGAATATACTCAAGACCATGCTTTATTCCTGCCTCTGCCATTTCTTCAATTGAATTACTGCCATCTGTCCAATTTGTCTGAACCTGGAGATCGCCGCGAAGATCGCCATATCCTATAAGCTTCGGAAGAGTATGAAGCCGTGCCGCTTCGATCTCTCCTCTATTTTCCCTTAACTCAGGTTCTATATAAGAAAGCCCTAAACGCTCATAAATATCCCTCTCGTTATCTCCTTCAATATGCGTGTCTCCTTTAAAAAGTCCATACTCATTGAGCTTGTATCCATGCTTAATTGCTATTTCTCGAAGTGCTATATTATGATCTTTAGAGCCAGTGAAATAATTAAGAGCTGCTCCATAAGAGGCTTTTGGAACAATACGAATATCCATAGTAAGTCCATTCTTAAGTTCTGAAGTAATCTTTGTGTCTCCCTTTGCAGTAATATCTGCTATTTCCGGAATGTGAGTAAGATATTCTATGACTTCATTGGACTTTTTCGAAATTAAAAGAATATCTATATCTCCTATTGTTTCCTTTCCCCTACGAACTGAACCAGCAACATCCACTCGCTCTACTGCCCCACATCGTTTCAGTTGCCTAACAATGTTTTCTATATATGGCATCGCAAATCCAAGTACCATACGATTTCCTGAGCGCTTCAGAAATTCAATGCCTTTTATAATTTTTTCTTCAGTTTTTTCACGAAATCCAGGAATTGTTCTTATTTTTTGAGCTCGCGCAGCCTGCTCCAGTTCTTCAAGAGTTGTAATGTGAAGCTCGTCAAAAAGCTTTTTTATACTTTGAGGCCCGAGTCCGGAAATTTTTGTAAGTTCTCCTATGCGAACTGGTGTTTCTTTCTTAAGATCTTCGTAGTATTTCATCTTTCCTGTTCTTATAAGCTCTTCAATCTTTTCTGCAATTGAAATGCCAATGCCCGGAATTTTAGTAAGCGCTACAATACCATCCCTTTTATACGCGTCAGAAACATTTTCTTCCATACCACTAATAACCTCAGCGGCTTTTTCATATGCCCTTGGCTTGAAAGGCACCTTCTTCATCTCAAGATACTCTTTGATTTCTATTAATATACTGGCGATATCTTCGTTCTTCATGAAAATAAACACATCATATTCTTGATGATGTATCGATTAATGGTGGTATGTTATGCAGCCTGATTATCACGTTTTTCACGAGGCGCGATAAAAGGAAATGTAATAAGTTTCTTTTGGGGGATCAACTTTCTTGTGAGTAAAAGAAACACCACGCCTCCACTTAGTATAAATAATGCAGTCAAAAGAAATACAGGAACAAAACCAAAACGATCACCAATATATCCCGCAACCGCAGCTGACCACGCAGCCCCCAAGCCTACCGAAACGCTATTTAACGTCCACTCAAATCCTTCTTTTCCTTTATCGATATGACGAGTAAAAATTGCATACCACGCAGGGACAGACATTGCATCTCCGATTGCTGAAATGATTTGCAGTAAGTAAAAATGAGCAGTGGTTTGAACAAATATATATCCAATAGGTACAAGAGCCACAAGAAATGTCCCTATGATCATCGAATAAAAATCATCGGCTTCCGATTTACTACTATCAAGATAACGAGAAATAGGAATCTGGAACACAGACTTAATAATCCAATAAATGGACGTAGCGAAGCCAACTGTCCCAAGCGTTGCTCCTTCTATATTACTCACCGCAAAAATACCAAGAATAGGATTTACGAATCCCCACGCAGAGATAAGCAGAAAATCAGCAAGCACGAGCGTCTTTATAACCTTATTAACTCCTAACCTCTCAAACATACTTACTCATTATAAAGCGAATTATGCCGATAATACAAAGTCCAAAAGCACCTCTTCGTACTCAAGCTTTCCTCCCTTTATCAGAACATCATAATTTGCATACACATCTTTTTTGTCTTTTCGGGTCGCGAGCATATTGAAAATTTTTGCTGAATCTTCGCCTGCACTGAGCAAAATCTCAAATGCGCAGATTCTTTTTTTATAATCATCACTTCGCAAGGCGTTCAATAATCCAAAAAAATCCCCTTGAGGAATAACGATATTAGAATGCGTGGTGCTTTGTTTTTCTTTTACTGCCCAGCAATCAAGCTCTGTTGCAAGTGCCCACGTATCTGTGCCGTGCATCTCCATGAAATACCTCACCATCGAAGCATTAGGAGCAAAATTTCTTCTTTGAGCTTCTTTCTTAATCCATAGTTCAATATCTTCCCTTTTCGGTAAATCACATACATAAGAGACGATGGGTTCTTTTAAAAGAAATGAATACTCACGTGAGGGCTTTTTTTCCGATACAATAATAAGAAATAAAGATGTATTACTTATTGCACTCCTTAGTGGGTCTCTAAAAGCTCTGCTTAATTCTGGATTTAAAAATAAATCTTTTATTACCGCATACCTCGAGGAAGAAAATAATCCATCTTGTTTTAGAAACTCCGCCAATTTCTCCGACACACCATCCTCTTCGCCATCAAAATGATACAAAAGCGTCTTCTTGTCTTCGATATTCCACGTGCTTATTATTTCTTTTATTTTTTCCCTTGTTCCGTATGTGTCTTCGCCATATACAAAAGTAATCATGCGTCGATTTCGGTTTTTTCTTTAAGAGGGATAAACTTCGGATCAGTAGGAAGTGTAAAATGGATAGTAGTACCTCTATTTATTTCTGATTCAACCCAGATTTTGCCTCCATGGCGCTCAATAATATTTTTCACAATATAGAGACCTAGACCAGATCCCTCCACCCGAACCTTTACTGCATTTTGCCCTCTATAAAATTTAGTGAATAATCGCTTAATGTCATCCTCCAAAATACCTATTCCAGTGTCTCTTACGCTGATTTTCACAAAAGGCTTATCCTTAAGGAGCTCGATAAGAACACCCACTTCTCCGCCTTTCACGTTATAACGAATAGCATTGTCTACTATATTCGAAAGCGCCATTTCAAGTCGTGCGGGGTCTGCTTGAACTATAATTCGAGAAGACTGAGGTTTATCAAAAAAAAGCTTAATACCCAAGTCTTTAGTTCTCTCTTTTAGAGAATTAAGAAGAGTGGATATAAACTCTATAAGCTCAACCTCTTTAAAAGAGTAACCGAAGCGGCCTTCTTCCATTTTTGCAATATTCAAAAGATCATCAACAATTCCCAATATTTTCTTTGAAGCCTGCCATATGATCTCCACCATTTTATTATGCTGCTCCTTAAATCCCTCGTTGTCCTCTAGAAGAGATTCTGCGGCCCACTGAATCGCAGTAAGAGGAGTTCGTAATTGATGTGCCGCAACCGAAACAAATTCAGTTTTCGATTTTAATACCTGTAATTCACGAGTTCTATTATATAAAACCTTCACGAAGCCCTTCACCCTCCCTTGCTCGTCGAGAAGTTTTACATTAGTCACTCGAAGCTCTAAGCCAGAATCCCCAACAACAAGCTCCGTTACCTGAGAATTTCTATCATATTCATTTACGCGAGAAGAAGACACCGCAAGTGTCGGGAAGAAAACCTGCGCAAGCGCTTTAAGTCGAGGTATTTGAGTGTTTTTTGGAGTCATTACCGTTTCCATTACCTCTACGCTTTTTATATTAAAAATTTCTTCTGCAGCTTTATTAAAGAAGGTGATTTTAAATTCCGGGGTGTACATAATAATCCCATCCTGAAGATTAGAAATAATCGAGAAGAGTTCATTAGTTACCCCTCCCTCACTCTCTATCTTTCTTTTTGAGTTTTTACTTGAAACAATAAATAAAAAAAATCCTACCATTACCCCCACGAGAACTGCAAGAATTAAATACATTAAAAATGGTGTCATAATGCTCCCCAATTATCCGCAGAAGAGACGTCTACTTTAAGAGGAACTTTTAATTCGTATATCGACTCCATCTCTCCTTTGATAATCCCGCTTATTTCTTTGAGAATATCATTATGAACTTCGAAGAGCAATTCATCATGAATAGTAAGAATGGGCAGCACTGTCTTCATCCACACTTTTTTAGCCTTCAAAATTTCTGCAACGCGAATCATGGCGAGTTTTAAAATATCAGCCCCAAGTCCTTGTATAGGCATATTCACTGCTGCCCGTCGAGCCTCATTTTGAACACGTTTATTTTGAGACACAATTCCAGGCAACCACCTCTTTCTCCCTAATTCATTTTCCACATATCCCATTTGCATAGCCTTATCAAGTAATTTTTCTTGCCATCTTTTAATATGAGCAAAATCATTAAAATAATCTCTAATCATTTTTTCTGCCTCGTCACGAGACACATTGATAAGCCGAGATAGAGCATCTTTACCCATGCCATAGATGATTCCGAAATTAAGAATTTTTGCAAAATTTCTTTCTTCCTTTGTTATGGCATTTATATCTTTATGAAACACGCGCGCTGCGGTAATAACATGAATGTCTTTATTATGCATAAATGCATCGATCATACGCGCATCTCCAGTAACCGAAGCAAGAATTCGAAGCTCGATCTGGGAATAATCGAGAGAGAGAAAAAAGTATCCCTTTTCTGGCACAAAAAGAGATCGTATGCCGCTAGGAATATTTTGCATATTGGGGTTTCTTGAACTCAGCCGTCCCGTTGCTGCTCCATCTTGTATAAATGTCGTGTGAATGCGCCCGGTTTCATCCATCAAGCTTTTAAATGATTCAAGGTACGTGGAACGAAGCTTAAACACTTCTCTATATTCAAGAATAAGAGGGATGATCGGATGAGCGTCCTTAACTTTCGTCAACGTTTCGTTGTCGGTAGAGAATCCCCCCGATTTTGTTTTTGAGGTATTTTCATGAGTAATTCCTAATCCACGAGGCGGCTCACTAAAAAGAATCTCTCCTAATTGTCGAGGTGAATTTATATTAACACGAGGAGCCAGATGCGAGCACTCTTTTTTTATCGCACTCCCAAGTATATTTTCCTTACTAAATAACTCCTTGTGCATTTCTTCAAGCTTCTCTCTCTGAAGCTTAATCCCTGCCTTGTGCATATCTTCTAAAATAGGATGAAGTGGAACCTCTACTTCACTAAATACACGCCACAATCCTTCGTGCTTTAGACGTTCTTCAAGAATATTAAAGGACAAATATGGGATCGTTTCGGTATTTCCCCTATCGGGATCAAGAAGCCATTGTGCAATTTCAATTTTTTTTTCCTGAATCATAAAGAATTACAATAATTGCCCTTGGTGAATTTTCTTCTTTGATTCTTCTTCTAGTCGTTTAATAAGACTTTTGAAACCGAACTGAGAGAGATACTTAATCGCGCCATCTTTCATGTTCTTTGAAATAATGAGGTCGCGAAGAGCAAGGCGTGGGATAGGAGCGTCGCATCTGATAGTTGCTAGTTTTTTTGATAATAGAGCTTCTTCTTTTTGATCTTTAATTTTTCGATACGCCGAGTCTTCTTCGAGAATAGACTCATTAAACTCAATGCTTTTTATTATATTCTCAAGTGTTTTGTGGCGTCCTAGCAAACGCGCTGCTGTCTTCGGCCCTATTCCCCTAACTCCCGTTATATTATCAGAAGCATCGCCAATCAGCCCTTTATAATCTGGAATCTGATAAGGTTCCACAAGAAAGCGTTCCCGAACTGCTTTTTCATCATAAAGAGTAATGTCATTCACTCCTTTCCGAAGAGTCTCGACTACAACTTTTTCTTGAAATACAAGCTGCAAAGAATCCATGTCCCCTGTTAAAATAGTAATCTTAATTTCAGGCTCGTGCTTAAAAAACTCCACAAGCGTTCCAATAACATCATCTCCTTCAAACCCTGAAGCATCAATGGTTTTAATTCCAAAACTTTGAAATAAAGCGTACGCCTCCACTATTTGAGCAACAAGAGAGGGCGCAGGTTCAGGTCTATGAGCCTTATATTCAGAAAATAACTTCTCTCGAAATGTTGTCTCGGGTCTATCAAATGCCGCTACTACATATTGAGGAGGATTTTCTTTAAAAAATTTTATAAGGATACTCGCCACTCCATACAAAGCCCCCGTAGGCTTTCCTTCTCTCGACACAAACTCAGGAAGCGCATGAAATGCGCGATGTATAAGTGCATTTGCATCGATTACAAGAAGGGTTTTCATTTTATTAATTAAATATCAAACTGGAATGAGATAACACGTTCATTTTCGTGCGTGCCATGTAAAAGAGCTATCCAATGAGCAAAATCTGGCACTATATCTTTTATTTTATCCGCCCACTCCATAAGTATTATATTGTGTCTGTTTTCAAAAATTGCGGGCAATTTAAAAACATCGAGCTCACGAGAAAATGTAATGCGATAAAGATCGAGATGATACACATCGCTATAATATTCGTGAACAAGTGGGTATCTTCGCATAATAAGAAATGTGGGGCTCGTAATCCTTCGACGCACTCCGCACGCCTTCAAAAATGACTGCACAAATGTAGTTTTCCCTGCGCCTAATTCCCCTTGAAGCGCGATAAGAATAGCGTGCTCTCTTTTTTCGTTCAATAATTTTCGTGCTATCTTTTGCGCTATTTCCTGTGTTGCTTTTTTAGACGCAAGAACAATGCGAGACATAACGCCAAGAACTATTAAATCAATACACTTTTTACTTTAATACCTAAATGTTCATAGGCACGAGGAGTTGCGATTCGCCCAAGTGAAGTGCGCTGCAAAAACCCCATATTCATAAGATAAGGCTCGTATACATCCTCTATCGCTCCCTTGTCTTCGTTTAAGCCTGCAGCAAGCGTATTTAAGCCCACAGGACCTCCATTGAATTTTGTAATCAATACCTCAAGAAGTCTCCTATCGGATGCCTCAAGCCCCACGTTATCGACTTCAAGCATATCAAGAGTTTCCTTCATAACATGCTCGGTTATTACTCCCCCGCCACTTACTACCGCGAAATCACGCGCCCTCTTAAGAAGCCTATTTGCAACTCGAGGCGTGGCACGCGAGGCAATTGCAAGCATCTCTATTGCCTTCTCATCAATACCGATTCCCAAAATTTTTGCTGAACGTTGTGCGATCAATTCAATATCCTCTTTTGAATAATAGTCGAGCTTAAACACTGCCCCAAATCGAGAACGAAGCGGCGCTGACAACAAACTAATCCGAGTTGTGGCAGCAATAAGAGTAAATGGCGGGAGATCAATCACGAGTGTTCGTGCGCCGGGACCCTTTCCGATAACAAGGTGAAGTTTGCGACTCTCCATTGCGGGATAAAGGACTTCTTCAATCATTTTATTGAGACGATGGACCTCATCAATAAAAAGAACTTCTCCTGGTTCGATATTAGTAAGGATTGCAGCAAGATCCCCCATTTTTTCAAACGCGGGACCAGAAGTCACTTTCAGATGCGCTCCCATATGCGAAGCGACAAGATATGCAAGAGTGGTCTTCCCAAGCCCTGCTTGACCATAAAAGAGCATGTGATCAGGATTTTCGTTCCTTTTTTTTGCAGCCTGAAGGATAATGCTTATATTTTTTTTTACATTTTCTTGACCTACATAATCTGCCCACGATGAGGGCCTCAACACAAGAGAATCTGGGCTTTGTTCTTCGTTTTTCACCGTTTTTTCACTTATTTCGCTTTCCATAGGTCCAGTTATTGACAACTTTTATTTTTTATGATAGTATAAAGCAAATTTAGTCTTCTGGAGGCGGGGTAAGGAATTCTTCTTAAATCTTTACAGGATGATCTGGTTTCGGCTGGATCACTCCTCGGAAAAATTCCCCCTCTCTTTTTATCTTAAAAGAGATTAAAAGTCTATCTTATTTTTTACCTAGATGGATGGACTTACCCCGCTTTCAGAAGACTAAATATGTTTTAGAAAGCTTGATGCAAAAATTATTACACAGTTTTTAATAGATTTAAAGGACCTGTCACTTTTTCCACTTCCTCGAACGTCGTTATCCCACTTAATACTTTTAAAATTCCATCAGCCTGAAGAGAAACCATTCCTTCTTTCTCTGCCGCATCACGAAATGCAACAATCGAAGCCTTATTCTCTATGAGCTCATGGAGTTTTTTTGAAATTTCGAGAAGCTCAAAAACCGCGATTCTGCCTTTATATCCCAAGCCGCCGCATTTCTCACATCCATTACTCCGAACATCGTATATGTGGTGAATTTTATATTGTGCCTTATCTACTCGATCTGGCATTTTTTTTATAAATGCCTCTATGGATGCCGCAAGACTTGCATCGATCTTTTTTTCTTCTCTGCAATATTCACAGAGTTTTCTTAGGAGTCTCTGAGCAATGATCAAATTAAGCGCAGATCCAATAACTGCGGGACTTATACCAAGATTAATAAGACGAGGAATTGCCCCCGCAGCCTCATTTGTATGAAGCGTTGAAAACACAAGATGTCCTGTAAGCGATGACTGAATGGCGACATCGGCAGTCTCCTCGTCCCTAATTTCACCAACCAAAATGACATCGGGATCTTGGCGTAAAATAGCACGAAGCCCATTTACAAATGTATAATTAGAATTCTTATCAATTTGAGTTTGTTCAACCCATTCGAGTCTATATTCAATGGGATCTTCGATGGTAACTACCTTTGTTTGTGGGTTTGCAATGTGCCTCAAAAATGCATAAAGAGAGGTGGTTTTTCCAGAACCCGTCGGACCAGTATTAATAATCATTCCATTTGGAAGAGCAAGACTCCGCCTTATTATCACAAGATCATCCGCACGTAACCCAAGAGCATCGATCTCAACCTGAATTGATAATGGATCAAGAACCCTCATCACAACCATTTCTCCGAATTCAGCCGGAATAACTGACACACGAACCTCAATATCCCTACTTCCTACTGAAATAGAAAAACGACCGTCTTGCGATTCGTTCTTCACATTCAGCTTTACTTTAGATAAAAGTTTTATACGAGTTACAAGCATGGAATAAAAATCACGCCCATAATCATCCCCCACCACATAAAGAACTCCGTCTATCCGATAACGAACAAGAACTGCTTTAAGAGTTGGTTCTATATGAATATCAGATGCGCCATTCAAAAGTGCCCCTACAAAAAGCGCCTCAAGCGCCTCCTGTGCCTGAGGAATGTTATGCAATGCATTTTTCACGGACTGGAGATTAATGAGCTCCCTCATCCAATCTTTAAATGTATTTCCCTTCCCTTCGTCAATACTTACCCGACCCGTAATAGGTCGACTTGATCCTGACACAAATTGATAAAATCCCCACACTCTCTCTAGGCCGCTTAAGGATCCTGTAAATAATTGTACCGAAAAACCCATCGCTTTAAGTGCCTCGATTATACCGAGCGCATACACATCTTTGGGATCAAATACAACGATCGCAACTTCTTTTTCGTTATTTTTTCTTTCTTTCTTTTCTATAACCGCGAGACGTCCTTTTCGAGCATCTACCTCGCTTATAAGCCCCAATGCCTCTACTTGAACAGGGATGGTATGTAAGTTTAAATAACGCATCTCTCCGTGCAACGCACGACGCTCTGCAACCCTTTCTTCGCTCTCCTTACGAAGCCGATCAAGCTCGTTATTAAGAATTGATTTTTTTATATGTGACATATTAATTAAAGAAAGCTTTCTTCTATTATATAATATGACGTATGGCAGGTCATAGCCACTGGAAACAAATTAAACTTCAAAAAGGATCTGAGGATAAAAAACGGAGCCAACTATTCTCAAAACTCCTTGCCGCGATCACTGTTGCGGCACGAACTGAACCTAATCCTGACTTTAATCCACGTCTTCGTGGAGCGATTGAAAAAGCACGAGAATACAGTGTCCCTCAAAATAATATTAAAAAAGCCATTAGTAATAGCGCAAAAGATGGAGCTCTCAAAGATCTTCTTGTAGAGGCTTATGGAAAAGAAGGCGTAGCTATTCTTATTGAAGCTATTACCAACAATAAAAATAGGACCATGCAAGCCATTAGACAAATTCTCGAGAAGTTCGATGCAAAAGTAGCTATGCCAGGAAGCGCTCATTGGGCATTCACAAAAAATAATGACACATGGTCCCCTTCTTTTTATACAAACACCACAACTGAAGCAAAAGAACTCATTGAGTCACTAAAAGACACGCTCCTTAATGAGGAGGATATACAGAATGTTATTACAAATAACACAATAACATGATTGTACTTGGAATAGATCCTGGCACGCGAAGAATCGGTTATGCAGTTATTAAACACGAGAAAGGACAGGTGACTCTTCTTAAGGCAGATCTCATAGAAACCGTAGCCGAAGCACGAGACCTTATTCTTTTTGAAATACACGAAAAGATAAATGAGGTATTTGAAACATACACACCTAGTCACTGCGCGATCGAAAAGCTTTTTTTTAGCAACAATCAAAAAACTGCACTTGCTGTTGCAGAAGCACGAGGTGTTCTTCTTCAGGTGAGCGCCGCACATCATTGCACACTCATGGAATTCACTCCGAATGAAATAAAATCCATTATTACAGGATCAGGAACCGCTTCAAAGCCTTCGGTGGCTCGTATTCTTTATAGCACGCTCAAAATTGCCCCCATAAAAGGCCCTGACGACATTACAGATGCAATCGCAATTGCCCTTGCAGGAATATTCCAGACAAAGAACAATAGCCGAGTGATTTAAAGGGATTGACAAATTCTCCAAACCATATAGCCTAAAGTTCAAACCCTATGAAAAAGGTCGCGCATAATTCTCTTCATAAATGCCGCGTACGGCTTTATTAAGATGAATTCAACTTTATATACAATGACTCCAAAAAAACCCGCTCCAAAGGTTGCCGAGGAAATGGATGAAGCTGAATTAGATGAAATGGAGCTCGACGAAGAAGAAGTGGATGAAGACGAGGACGAAGACGAAGAATAATTTTTAAACTCTTTTAATTAATCCCGATTTATCGGGATTAATTATTTATTGAAGACAAGTTTTATGAATTTTCTCTTCCCTACCCGAAGAATAATGGATTCTTTTTTATACACCTCTAGCTTCCAATCCTCAATAACTTTTCCTTCAAGTGTTACCGCTCCTTGTTCGATAAAGCGCTGTGCCTCCGACATGGATTCACTGAGGCCTGATTTAAAAACAATCTCCTTTAAGATCATTGGCTTATCAACAACAAATGACTTCATTGACTCGGGGACGCCTTTTTCCCTAAAAACTTTTTGAAAATGCTTTTGTGCGCTTTCTGCTGCCTCTTTTCCATCAAGCTCTGTAATAAGAACGAGCGCTAATTCTTCTTTTAAATCTTTTGGATTTAATTCTCCTCTTTTCATTCCTTCTTTCATTGCTTCGATTTCCTTATAACTTTTATCAGTAAGAAGCTCAAAATAATGAGGAATGAGATGATCGGGCATGCTCATAATTTTGCCAAATTTTTCATGCGGTTCGTCATCGATATTGATCACATTTCCAAGGCTTTGGCTCATCTTTTTCTCGCCATCAAGTCCCACAAGTACCTCAAGCGCGATTATATCTTGTGGCTCCTCTTTATATGCACGTTGCAGATTACGCGCCTGAATTTCATTAAATAATTGATCTGATCCTACTATCGTAAGATCACTTTTAAGCTCAACCGAATCATATGCCTGAAGAATAGGGTACATAAGCTCGGGAGCTTTGATTTCTTTTCCTAACTTCTTTCTTTCCACAAACATATCTCTCTCAAGAAGACGCCAGACGCTAAAATGATTCGCAATTCTAAAAAAATCTCCGAGTTTCATATTCCCAAACCAATCGTTATTCCAATATACGGTGAGTTTTTGTATATCAAGAATTTTTGCAAGCTGTTTTACATAATCTCCCGCCACTTCACGCACCTCGTCTGCGGTACGTTCCTTACGAACCTCAGTTTTTCCCGAAGGATCTCCGAACTGAGCAGTAAAGGTACCGATAAGAAGCTGTATTGTGTGCCCCATTTCTTGTAATTTTCTCAATTTTCTATAGACTACCCAGTAACCAAAATGGAGCTTGCTTGTGGTGGGATCCACTCCGTGTTTTACGCGCAATATTGTGCCTGACTCAAACTTGGAACGCACTGAATCTTCTTCGATTATTTCCTTCACTCCACGAGTTAAAAAATCCGAAATCCATTCCTCGTCTTTTTTGCCTTTTTTTGATAATGTGTCCATTTAACCTACAATTATTAATAATAGCATGAAGATGAGCTTAATTCATGACAAAAACCCATAAGCATAAAAAACAAAAAAAGATTCTTAAAATCCTCGTAATTATAGGAGGATTATTCTTTATTGGAAGCGCACTCGGAGTTGCTTATATTGCTTCTCTTGCAGCAACCATACCCGATCCTGCCGAACTTGGCAATCAACACATAAATCAATCAACTAAAATATTTGATCGTACCGGCGAAAATCTCCTTTATGAAGTATATGGCGAGGAAAATAGGACCGTAATTCCTTTTGAAGAAATCCCCCGCGTTGCACGAGAAGCCACTATCGCAGTTGAAGATCAATTATTTTACACTCATCGAGCATTCGATACTCGCGCAATTATCCGAGCCGCTTGGAGTAATATTAAAAAAGTCAGATTCGAAGAAGGAGCATCGACAATTACCCAGCAGCTTGCAAAAAATACTTTTTTAACACGAGAAAAAACTCTTTCAAGAAAAATAAAAGAACTTCTTCTTGCTCTTTGGCTTGAGCGTACATATTCAAAAGATAAAATTCTTGAGCTTTATTTAAACCAGATTCCTTACGGAGCGAACGCATACGGCATAGAAGCCGCGAGTAAAACTTATTTTAATAAACCAGCACGAGATATTACACTAAACGAAGCCGCAACGCTCGCAAGCCTTCTTAAGGCGCCTTCTTATTATTCTCCATGGGGAACTCATGTTCCGGAACTCATTGCGCGCAAAAACTACGTACTAAAACAAATGGCGTCGCTTGGTTTTATAACCAAAGAAGAGAAAGAAGTCGCCGAAAAAACGCTTACAGAATTCGTTCCTGTGAAAATAAGCGGAATTAAAGCTCCTCATTTTGTGCTTACTGTACAAGAATACCTCAATAAAAAATATGGAGAGGATTTTGTGAGAACTTCTGGACTTACCGTAATCACAACGCTCGATATAGACCTACAAACCAAAGCTGAGGATGCAGTAAAAAAGGGAGCTCTCCGCAATGAAGAATTATACAAAGGCACAAACGCCGCACTTGTCGCAGAAGAAACAGCAACAGGCCAAATTCTTGCGCTTGTGGGATCACGAGACTACTTCGACACCACAGCAACTGATGGCAACTTTAATGTTGCAACTCAAGGATTGCGCCAACCAGGTTCCACTATTAAGCCTTTTATATATCTTTCTGCTTTTCAAAAAGGATATACTCCCGACACGGTAGTATTCGATCTTCCTACTGAGTTTGATGCATCAGGAAATCCTGAGCGGAGCTACATGCCACATAATTTTGATGATAAGTTTGTGGGTCCGATTACTCTTAAGGATGCGCTCGCTCAATCGCGAAATGTTCCTTCCGTAAAAACCCTATATCTCACCGGCCTTAAGGATGCCCTTGAACTTGCGCGTCAATTTGGTATTACCACCCTCAAAGAGCAAAGCAGATATGGTTTATCATTGGTGTTGGGTGGTGGCGAAGTAAGACTCATAGATCTTGTACATGCTTACGGAACCATCGCACAAGAAGGAGTACGCCATAATCAGTCGTTTATTCTTTCCATAAAAGACGCTTCAGGCAAAACTCTTGAAGAATACAAGGATTCAAGCGAAACGGTATCCGATCCGCAAGCTCCTCGTCTCATAAATTCGATATTATCGGATGTCGAATTACGTCGTCCATTATTCCATGGAAGCCTTAACCAAACAATTGTGGACGATCACGAGATTGCTTTAAAAACAGGAACAACCAATGACTATCGCGATGCATGGACAATTGGGTACACAAAAGACCTCGTTGTTGGAGTATGGGCAGGAAATAACGATAATGCCCCAATGCAAAAACAAGGAGGAAGTATTCTTGCGGCTTTGCCTATTTGGCATACCTTCATGTCAGAAGCGCTTAAAGAAAAGACATCGGGAAGCTTTACTCGGCCAGACCCAATAGTCGTCGAAAAACCCGTCTTAAGAGGCCAATATCTTGTCACTGATCAAACAAATCAAGTAAATATACACGAAATCCTTTATTATGTTGAAAAAAATAACCCCCAAGGAGATAAGCCTAGTCACCCAGAAAATGACCCTCAGTTTTATAACTGGGAAAATCCTGTTATTGAGTGGGCAAAAACAAATATAACCACCGAACTCCTGCGCACAATGCCTTCACTTATTAACCAAAACACTCCGTCTGTTGATTTTGTATCACCAAAAAATGGTGATTATATACGCTTATCTCGCACTGCAACAGTGCAAGTTATCGCACCCTCCTCCATTAAAAAAATTGAGCTTTATTTTAATGACAGCATACTCGAAAGCGCTTCGGGTGATTTTGGAACTTCATACACTCACATATTTACATTAAAACCTAACCGCATTCTTCCCCAAAACCTCCTTACCGTGAAAGCTTTTGATTCCAATAATAACGAACTTCAAAAATCAATTATTCTTTTTGAATAGCGTGCCTACATCCTAATCGGCATAAGAAGGTATACAAGTGATTGATCATTTACTGATCGTATAATAACGGGTTTATCTTCCCCATTTATACCCATATAGATATCTTTTTCGGAGATTGCCTTCAGGCCATCAACAAAATATCTCCAATTGAATATAATTTCCGGCATTCCTTTATTTGATTTTACAGCAAGAAGGTATTTATTATCTCCTAATTGTGTATTGGAAGAATATATTTCGATCATTTTATGACCTTCTTCTATCTTTAAATGTACGTCATTCACTTTACCGCTAAAAATGCCTGCAAGTTTTAATGCATGCATAAGATTTCCTTTCTCAATTATTGCTTCTGTTTCGAATGTTTTAGGAATAATCGCCTCATAGTCCGGAAATTTTCCTTCGATTAATCGCGAAATTACTTCTGTTTCCTCGCTTATAAACATAATTTGACTCTCGTCAAAATATATAGAAATTATTTCAGTGTCTTTTATTATTCGAATTAATTCCTGAATAGTTTTTATCGGCACAATGACTTTTAAAGCAGGCCAATTCGATTCAAATTGAGAACCCGCAATAATTTTCTTTGATAACCTAAAACTATCTGTTGCAACAAATACAAGGCGCGATTCTTCAAAATCAAAAAGCACTCCATTTAATTCTTGCCTCCATTCAGAATACTGGGTCGCATTCACTACTTGCACAAGAGCTTCCTTAAGGATGCCTCCACTTATCTTCAGATAGCGTTCTTTGTCTTTTATTTGAGGTATAAGAGGAAATTCTTCAGGACTCATGCCCTGAAGCCTTGCTTCATAATTATCGCTCTTAATAACGAGTGTATTGCTATTTGTTTCTAAATTAATACGTTCATCGGGCAAATTTGAAATAAGAGAAGAAAGAGTTCCGCTTGGAATAGCGATCCCCCCCTCTTCAATTGTCTTTCCTGAGATATATTTACTAATTGCAAGCTCTAGATTAGTTCCAGCAAGTTCAATGCGATTAGAAGAAGCCTTAAGAAGAATGTTTTTTAGTATAGGAAGATGTGTATTTTCTCCAGTTGCATGACTTACCGCATCCAAACCCTCCTTTAAATTCGTCTTTAATAATATTAATTTCATATATATTATTTATTACTGTTTATTAGTAACGAGTATTTTTGTGGATAAGATAAAAAAAGCGTGATTTGTGGCGGATCTTTTTGATTTTGTCTGGTGATTAATGTGGGGATAAATAGTGTCTTAGTTGATGAGAGAAGTGGAACAAGTAAGAGGTAAAAACTTTAATTTTTATAAAATAGTCTTCTTGTTCCCATATACATCACAGATTATCCACTATTTATCCTTGTATTAGGTCTTATACACCTCCTCTTTAATAAGAAGAATTTTTTGGTTAAGACTAGCATTTTTGTTTATTCCTTGTGCGATTTTGTCACATGAGTGAATGATTGTGGTGTGATCTCGTTTTCCTAATTTTTCTCCTATAAAAGGATAAGAAAGATTAAGAAGTTCTCTCATGAGGAATGCGGCGATTTGTCGTGGTTCTACTACTTCTTTTTTGCGTGAGCGGTTAGTGAGGTCTTCAGGTGAAATTTCAAAGAAGTGAGCAACTGCTTGAATGATTTGTTGCGGACTAATATTAAGAGAAGGCTGAGAAATAGTTTCTCTGAGTGTGTCCATGATCACTGTTTTTGCTATTATCCCCTCTCTTTCAGATTTAAGAGATATCTTATGGATCACTCCTTCAAGTTCTCGAACATTCCGTTTTACTTTATTTGCGATGATATTAATAAGATCATCGGTTAGTGTCATCTTTTTTTCCTCGAGTTTGCTCTTTATAATCGCAACGCGAGTTTCGTAGTCTGGATACCCAACATCAGCGATCATTCCTCCTTCGAATCGTGATTGTAGGCGTTCTTCAAGTGTTGGGATTGATCGCGGCGGCCGATCTGAGGAAATGATAATTTGTTTATTATTTTCATAAAGCGCATTAAAAGTGTGAAAGAATTCTTCCTCAGTCTTTTCTTTTCCTCCAATGAATTGAATATCGTCAATAATAAGAACATCTATATCTCTGTATTTGTTTTTTGTATCTTCAATACGTTTATTACGAATAGCCGACACTATGTCTCGTATGTATGTTTCAGAAGGAATGTATTTTACTTTCACCTCGTTTTTGTAGTTTTTCTTAATCTCGTTGCCAGCTGCCTGAATAAGATGAGTTTTTCCAAGTCCCACTCCCCCATAAATGAATAAGGGATTGTATTTCTTTCCCACTTCTTTGATAACCGAAAGAATCGCGGCATATGCAAGCTCATTTGATGATCCGACTATAAATGAATCGAGTGTGTAGCGTGGATTAAGGTTTGTCTCTGGGTCAACTCTTAATTCAGAGAAAGAAGTTTGTTTCTGTATTTCTTGGTTAATTTTCTTATTGATCCTAGTAAGATCAATTGCTTGCGTGTGCACTACGTAGTCAATTTTTTTAATGGTTTCATTAAATGACCGAACCGTTCCCAGAATCATTTTGTGATATTTATTCTCTACCCACTCCTTAACAAAGTTGTTTGGTAGGGCAATAAGAATTGCATTTTCTTCTTGGGATATGATTTTACTATCTTTGAGCCATGTAAGATAATTCGCACGTGATATTTGGAGTTCTATTTCCCCTAATACCGATTGCCAAAGTTTTTCTGCTTCCATAATGATGTGTAGTGCGTTTGAAATTTAATCTTATCACACACGAGTTTTGGCTTAGGCGAAGGATGTGTATAAGTTGTGGATTACTTGTGGACTATAAGAGAAAAATTATTTTCGAGACGAGATCTTCCAAAAAAATCAATTTCTTGCTATTATTGTAGTAGTTTAGTAATGTCGATACAAGAATAAATTCACTTCATGTCTATTACATATCAGCCAAAGAAAAGAAAAAGGAGCAGAACCCATGGTTTTCTTAAAAGAAATCGAACTGCGACTGGGCGTCGTGTTCTTAAAAGCCGCCGTCAAAAAGGAAGACACAGGCTTACCGTATAAAAAGGCTTAAAGCCTTATGTTGCCTAAAAAATTTCGACTTCCCTCTGATTCAATACAGCTAAGAAATCCCATAAATATGCAGCATGGGGTTTTTCTTATTAAAAAGACTCCCAATGCTTTTGGGCACAGACGCGTGGGAGTTTTGATAAGTAAAAAAGTGTCCACCTCTTCTCCTCGAAGACATCGCATTAAGCGGATTATTTTAGAGGGAGTTCGTCTTTATTGGAATCTATTAAAAGAAGAAGACGTGTTATTTATCGTATCCTCTTCAATTCTTCGTTTTTCTCGGGAAAAAATAATGGAAATTGTGAAAAAAGCCGATTAAGAGTTTCTCGAGACTATTCTTTATTTGTGGTTTAATTAGAAATAATGGATTTCTCTCTTCTGTATCTTTTTCGTCAAGGATTTTATAGATTTATTGAGTTTTGGATTCATTGGTATCGCAATGGCTTTTCTTTTGTGGCATATGGCGTAATGCGCATATTAAGGCGTCTCGATCAGTATTTTGCAATGAGAATTACTCTCAGGAATTTTTTCGAACCCTTATATCGAGATTATACAGCGATTGGATATATCTTGGGGTTTGTATTGAGAAGTGTGCGTGTTCTCGCTGCCTCCTTTTTTTATGCGCTTCTCATTATCGGAGCAGCATTCCTTTATCTTTTTTGGGCCTCGATTCCTCTTTATGTAATTCTAAAAATTATTGAAGGAATATAGAAACATGGATAATTCGCTTATTTATTTCAAAGAGCCAAGGTTCCTTTTTACCACACCAGAGCGTTTTTTAATTCGTTTAGTCACCTGCAGTGTGTATATATTACTTGCGGTAATGAGTCTTTTGTTTCTTGCCTCAGACATACAACTGCTTTTTTGGCTCGGTGTTTTCTTTGTTTTGTTTCTTGTTCATCGCGCTCTTCATGTACGAGGCGGAGAGTTAACCGTCCTCTATGCATCTCGCAATATTAAAAAAGGAAAAAAAGTTAACCTCGCCCTTCTTCTTTCGCGAGAATCCCGTCTCATTATTGAATTAGCGCTTGATAAGGCATCGCTTATTCACGGAAATCCATTTCTTTATATGCTTCAAAAACTTTCAGAAAACAAAGGCATTCTTGAGGCTTTAAATAGGCTTTCCATTACGAAACAGGTTATAGGGGGAGCTATTAATGAGGCGTTTGAGAAAAATAAAGAAGCATATTCAAAAGAAATAATTTTTCGAGATATCGAAGAGCTTATTCGTATCGCATTTCCTATCGCAGAGCGTCATGGAGAGCATTACATAGAGCCCCGAGTGTTGTTCCGAGCGCTTTACGATATTAAAAATAAGGCACTCGAACATGTGTTCGTAACGCTTAATATTGAGAAAAATGACATAGAGGGGGTATTGGTGCTTGCGGCGTTTAAAAAATTTGGAAGACAATTACTTTTACCTCGGAATATCCAAGAATTTAGCCGTTATCAACGTTCTCATCTTAGACATTCGTTTATGAATCGGGCATGGACTGCGCGACCCACTCGAACATTAGACCATTATGGAAGAGACCTTACTGATCTCGCACGTCTCCATAAAGTAGGATTCCTTATAGGCCACGAAGCTGAATATAATCGGGTAATCAACGCGCTCTCGCGTCCGTATAAGCCAAGCGCATTGCTTGTGGGTGATCCAGGGGTCGGGAAGGAAGCAATTGTTCATCATTTGGCATTTGCGCTTGCAAAAGATCATGTTCCTGCAGAGCTTTTTGACAAACGCCTTGTGAAACTTGACCTTGGAAGACTCGTCTCTTCTGGTACGCCCCAGGAGTTGCAAGAGCGTATTGCGACTATTCTCGACGAAATCGTTTCTGCGGGCAATGTAATACTTTATATTCCTGACATAGATAACTTAGTAAAAACTTCCGGCGTTCAATATATGAGCGCAGCTGATGCGTTTTTGCCTGCAGTTGCAGATGGAAGACTTTCGGTTGTTGGCGCTACCTACCCAAAGGAATTTAGGGAATTGATCGAGCCACAAACAGATTTTGTGAGTTCTTTCGAGGTAATTCGAGTTCCTGAAATAAGCGAAGAAGAAACAAAAAAACTTCTTGTATATGAGAGCCTCATTCTTGAAAAAGAATTCAAAATCATGATTACTCTTCGAGCGATTTATGAAGCAGTAAGAATTGCGCATCAGTATATCCGATCGAAGCCCCTTCCTGGTAGCGCCGACGAGCTTTTGAAAGAGGCGCTCGTATATAGTCGTCATAGAGGAGAGAAAATTCTTACCCCAGAGCTTGTTGTTAAGTCCGCAGAAAGAGAAAGTAATGTCCCAATTCATGCCATAAGTAAAGATGAAGCACAAAAGCTTCTTAATCTTGAAAACAAAATTCATACGCGTCTTATTGATCAAGAAGATGCAGTGCGTGCGGTTTCAAATGCATTGAGGCAATATAGAAGCGGGCTTACTCGAAAAGGTAGCCCTATCGCCTCTTTTCTCTTTGTGGGTCCTACGGGCGTAGGGAAAACTGAGCTCTCTAAAATTCTTGCGCTTATTCAGTTTGGATCAAAGGACGCAATGATTCGATTTGATATGGCTGAGTATCAGGAGAAAGAAAGCATACGGAGATTCATCGGCTCCCCTAATGGTTCGCAGGGGGGCACACTTACTGAGGCAATAACACAGAAGCCTTATGGCATCCTCCTGCTCGATGAATTTGAGAAAACTCATCCCGACATACTAAACCTTTTCCTCGCGGTATTTGACGATGGTAGGCTTACGGACAGTCTTCATAGAACAGTGAGCTTTGAGAATGTTATTATTATCGCAACAAGCAATGCTCATTCTGATTTTATAAAATCCTCTCTCGAGGAGGGGCGTCCCATGTCTCAGATTTCTGATGAACTCAAGAAAAAACTGACCACATACTTTAAACCAGAACTCATTAATCGTTTCTCGGACATTATAGTATTTAAAACCCTTTCGAGGGAGCATGTCATTCAAATCGCGAAACTTCATCTTAATGAAGTTGGGGCGCTTCTTAAAGAAGCCCGTGGCGTCGAACTTCTTTATGATGATGACGTAATCAAAAAAGTAGCTGAATTGGGATATGATCCCGTTTTTGGCGCACGGCCGCTTCGAAAAGTAATTAATAACGACATTAAAAATCTTCTCGCCGAGAAAATATTGAAAAATGAAGTGGTGCGGGGCGGAAGCGTGCGCATAGTTGTTTCTGGCGACACTTTCAGGGTAGAATAAGAAGAATTAATCGAGAACTATAAAAACAACATGATTTCTTCATTTTTTTATGAAGTGTTTTATCGCCCTTTATTTAATGGGCTCATTTTTTTATACAATACTGCCGCTTTCCATGATATTGGACTCGCAATTATAATGCTCACTATTTTTATTAGAATCATTCTTTATCCCCTATTTCATAAAGGTGCCCGACATCAAGCGGTAATGCAACGACTCCAGCCTGAAATTCGCAAAATTCAGCATGATCACAAAGAGGATAAAGAGAAACAAGCTCAAGCACTTCTCGCTCTCTATAAAGAAAATAATATTAACCCCTTTTCGGGAATATTTCTTATATTTTTACAACTTCCTGTGTTGTGGGCGCTTTTCAAAGTTTTTTATGACGGACTAAGTCCCGATGCATTTGCTATGCTGTATTCTTTTGTTTCTCGGCCAGAGGTTTTGAATCTCGATTTTCTGAACTTGATAAACGTAGGGGAAAAAAGTATACTAGTTGTCGGATTGGCTGCGATTGCTCAATATGTTCAAGGCAAGCTTAGTTTTACTCCTCAGTTAGGCAATAAAGATGATGCGGCGGCTAAGGTAGGCTCATATATGGTGTTTATAGCTCCGCTTTTTACCGTGATTGTTCTCGTTAATCTTCCTGCTGCGGTTGGTATATACTGGCTCACGAGTTCACTTTTTTCAGTATTCCAACAGTGGATTATTAATAGGAACTTGAGTAAAGAGCAATTCTTAAAAAACAATGGATCAACTTAAGTCAAAAATTGATGCAATGCTCAAGCTTATGGGGTTTGAGGATTTTTCTATTGCCGAAGACACAGAAAATCGGAAGATTTCTATTTTTGTAAACGCGAGCCCTGTCATGGACGATAAATTAGGAGCATTTGTGGGCTATGTGGATTATATCGCCCGCTTAATTGCTCGCAAAGAGAATTTTGAGCCTATTTTTATTGATATTAATAATTACAGAAAGGATCGAGAAAATATTATTCTTGACCTTGCAAAAGCAGCGGCGCGCCGTGCGCTTATTACGAAAACAGCAATTGACTTGCCTGCGATGAATGCATACGAAAGGCGCCTTATTCATGTGGAGCTTTCTATGCGTCCTGATGTAAAAACAGAAAGTATTGGAGAAGGAAAACTCCGCCACGTTATCGTGAGGCCTATTTAAAAAATCAACGC
>Ga0155765_116_pt1 | contig 22875 bp, 20 predicted proteins | sample RifCSPlowO2_01_FD_107419 | JGI IMG/M metagenome (GOLD analysis project Ga0155765, IMG submission 107419) | Candidatus Harrisonbacteria bacterium RIFCSPLOWO2_01_FULL_40_28
CTTTAATCCACTTCTCTTGCTCCTCCCACGAAAGTCCCCCTCCTAATCCGTTTTTAAAATTCAAAAGATAATATCCAGGCAGAATCTCGATATTTGCCCATTCTTCATCACACCATGAAGTATTTTTTTCAAATACAACTTTTTTTGAAGAATTTTTTTCTCCTTCTATATAACAACCACAACGTCGTACCTGCTCCCGCAAAGAAAACCCATGAAGATACACCAACCTCCAGTCAGCACGATGATTATAATTTTCATACGCGCACTCTTCAAGAACTTTAATGGAATACGGAATAGGAATCACAGGCACAACCTCTCCTGTATGAAATGGAGCAAAGCCCCACGCCTCACACATTACTGCGGCAGAAATTACTCTATATCTTCCCATAATATGCTCAGCGAGAGGCATATCAAGTTCGCACTCGCTAAATCTTCGAGGATTTTTTAAGAAGGAGGCGAATACTTTTTCATTAATAAGTCCATTATCTACTTTCTCCCAAAAATCCCTCATCTGGTATGCTGTAATCGCGGGAACAGAGTTTTCACGCATATATTACCCCAAAAAGATCTGAGATAAGTATAGACGGGAGCATAGAATTTGGAATATTGAATATAGATATTCGAAATTCCCTATTCCACGTTATAATAAAAGTAATGATTCGCTCTATTGAAGATAGAATTGGTTGGATTGATATTGTAAATCCACAAAGAGAAGATCTCCAATTCCTAAGAGAGAACTTCAATATTCATCCCATTATCCTCGAGGAACTCATCCATCCATCAATGCGCACTCACGTGGAGCGTGCGGGGGGGCATTATCTATTTTTCGTATTTCACGTTCCCTTATTTGACTATCATGAAAAATCAGCACGTCGTGGAGAAATTGATTTCATCGTTACCGAAAGCCACATAATTACTGTTCGTTACGAATCAGTAGTTCCTCTTGAAGAGCTCTGGCATTTTATAGAGAGACGTCCTTATTTCAAAGAAAAGCTTTTGAGTCGCTCAACAGGCATGCTCCTTTACTACATCGTCGAAGCCCTTATTGAGTTTTCTCTTCGCCAACTTCAACACATCGAAGAAAAAATTGAGAGTATAACAAAAAGACTTTTCAAAGGTGAAGAAATTAAACTTCTTCGAGAAATTACCTATGTAAAACGCGATCTTATTAATTACAACCTCATAAGTCGCCCACAAGAGCATATTCTTCGTTCACTCGAACGGAGCGGCGGAGAGTTTTGGAGCGGCACAATGGATATATATCTTTCCGACCTCCTTGGTGACTATCTCAAAGTCGCTCAACTTTCCGAAACCCATAAAGAATCCATTGAAGCGCTTGAGACAACAAATGCTCAGCTTCTTGAGGCGAAAACGGGAACTATTACAAAAACTCTTACCATACTCGCATTTCTTGCGCTTCCTATGTCGCTCGTTGTCGCACTCTTTGGGATGAGTATTAATTATCTTCCACTAAGAGATTCTCCTTATGCATTTCCTCTTGTCCTAGGAAGCATCACTATTCTTGGGCTTATCACACTCCTTCTTTTCAAAATCAAAAAGTGGATATAAGCTCATAGAAACTTACTATGGTCATCATTGTATTTAACACTCTCACTAATAAAAAAGAACGCCTTCGTAAATCACTTCTTAAGCCAATACGGCTTTTTGTGTGTGGACAGACTGTATATGACCATGCTCATCTTGGACATGCACGCACGTATGTTGTATTTGATGTAATCGTTCGCTATCTGCGATATAGCGGCTTCAAAATTAAATATATCCAGAATATCACGGACATTGACGACAAGATCATCGAACGCTCAAAAGAACGCAAGCAGCACTTCAAAGAACTTGCCCAATTTTTCGCGAACGCATACCTCGAGGACATGAAAAAGCTTCATGTTGAAAACGTGGATATGTATCCTCGGGCAAGTGATTTTATGGACGAAATTCAGACACAAATAAATATCCTTCTCAACAAAGGATACGCATATAAGACATCTTCAGGAATTTATTTCGAAGTGCGAAAATTTAAAAAATATGGAGAGCTTTCGAGGCAGAAACTCGACGAATTGCGTCATGGCTATCGCATAGAGCCCGACCCAGAAAAACATGACCCACTCGACTTTGCGCTCTGGAAATTCAAAGAAGAGCCTCCTTTTTGGCAAAGCCCATGGGGAAATGGCCGACCAGGATGGCATATCGAAGACACCGCAATCACAAACTCTACGTTCGGCGCTCAATATGAAATTCATGGAGGAGCAAACGAACTTAAATTCCCTCATCACGAAGCAGAGATAGCCCAACAAGAATCAGCATCAGGGAAAAGCCCTCTTGTAAAAACATGGATTCACACAGGACTTCTTCTTGTCAACGGAGAAAAAATGTCGAAAAGCTTGGGTAATTTTGTGACGATTAGAGATTTTCTTGCACAATGGTCTCCTAATATACTTCGGTGGATTATCATGAGCCATCATTATCGATCCCCCATAAATTACACCGAAGAACTCGCAGAAGATGCATATAAAAGTCTTATACGTTTCTATTATTTTCTCGATAAGCTCGACATGCAACGAGAGAAGGGATTAGTTAGAGTCGACATCAAGCGATCCATAAAAGAAGCGGATAAGGAATTTTCCTCTGCAATGAACGATGATTTTAATACTGAACGTGCACTTGCATCTCTCTTTTCTTTTCTCTCTTCTACGGAACCTCGTATTTCAGACATGCACGAAGAAGAGGCATTATTAGTTAAAAACTACATAATAAGCACATTAAAGCTCCTCGGCATAGAGTTCGAGAGAGCTCCGATTCCTTCGCCCGTACTTCGACTCCTAAATGAACGCGAATCATTGCGGAAAGAAAAAAAATTTGAAGAAGCAGACAAAGTGCGTATTGAAGTACAAAAATTAGGGTATGATATAGAGGACACCGCACGTGGTCCTCACGCAAAAGCATTACATCCACGCGTGTAACTAATGGAAACAAAAACAAAGATACAAGATCGCATCAAGGTTCCTCCACAAGATATTGATGCAGAACAAGCAGTTCTCGGAGGACTCATGATTGACAATAATGCCATTATTAAAGTGGCAGACTTACTTTCCCCTCATGATTTTTACAACCCTCACCATGTGACAATCTACAGCGCCATTCTCGAACTTTTCGAAAAACATCACCCAACCGATATATTAAATCTTTCATCTCGACTCAAAGAAAAAGAGAAGCTTCAGGAAATCGGCGGAAAATCTTATCTCGCAGATCTCATTAATAAAATCCCTAGCTCATTTCATGTTGCAAGTTATGCTGAACGCGTGAAAGAGAAGAAGGTCATGCGAGACCTCATAGAGGCGTCGGTTGTTATCAATGAGACAGCATACAACTTTAACGGGGATACGGAGGAGCTTCTTGATCATGTTGAGCAAAAAATATTTAACATTGCAAAACACGCAGATCGAGCAAAATTTGTATCAATCAAAGAAGAACTCGAGGAAGCATTTGAGAGGATTGAAAAATTACAAGGCGGCTCAAAAGAGCTTCGTGGTGTTCCTACTGGATTTGATGAACTTGATGGGTACCTTTCTGGACTCCAACGATCAGACCTTGTAGTGCTTGGAGCACGTCCTTCTTTCGGTAAAACTGCGCTTGCGCTTGATATTGCGCGCCAGGCATGCAAAAAAACAGGCAAGGCCGTGGGAATATTCTCGCTCGAAATGTCGCGCGACCAGATTACTGACAGACTTCTTTCAGCAGAATCCCAGCTTCCCTTATGGAGACTTCGCACACAACGAATAACTGACGAGACCGAATTCCAAATGCTTCATGCCGCCATGGATAACCTTTCAAAGCTTCCAATTTTCATCGACGATACTGCATCCCCTACCATTCTCCATCTTCGCACAAATGCACGCAGACTTCAGCTTGAGAATGATTTATGTCTTTTGGTGGTAGATTATCTTCAACTTATCCAACCAAGAATCAATAGGGATAATGTCGTACAGCAGATCACTGAAGTGTCACGAGGATTAAAAGCTATGGCCAAAGAGCTCAATATTCCCATACTTGCTCTTTCCCAGCTTTCGCGCGCAGTTGATCAACGAGAAGTACGCATTCCCCGACTTTCTGATCTTCGAGAATCAGGATCCATTGAGCAGGATTCAGATGTGGTATTATTCCTCTACCGAAAAGATCGAGAAAAAAAAGAACGCCTCGAGGCCCCGACTGCCGAAGAAGAAAATCTCACTGAGGTGATTATTGCGAAGCACAGAAATGGTCCTCTTGGAACTGTGAAACTTAAGTTTGATCCTGAGCGCGTAAGCTTCAGAACTATTGATAAATTTCACTGAAATCGACAAGTATAATGCATGATATGTATCATGAATACAATAAACCACGATCGTCATACATTATACTTATCCCATAATACACGACATGCTTCCTTCTCGTTTTAAAAATGTACTTGATTTTTTTACACGCCTTCCATCTCTTGGGCCACGACAATCCATAAGGCTTATTTTCCATCTCTCCTCGTGGAATAAGAGTGATCTGCGAATATTTGGCGAAAGTATTATTGCGCTCACTGAAATGAAAACATGCCCGATGTGCTTTTTTATTCACGAAAACGAGAATGACTTATGTGAAATATGCAATGATCACAATAGAAGGAAAGACATCATCGCAATCGTTGAAAAACAAACCGACATAGTATCCCTCGAGCAAACAAAAAAAATGAATAACCACTATTTCATTATTGGAGATATTAAACGAAACTTTGCCGCATCGGCAAATTATGAACGAATTAATATTCTTAAAAAGAGAATTGACGACACACTAAGTGGAAAAGCGGCGGAGATTATTCTCGCTATTAGTCCTACCACATATGGAGACATTATCACGGGGACTCTTACGCACGAGCTCTTCGATTATGCCCATAAAATAAGCCGCCTCGCGCGCGGGATTCCCACGGGAGGCGACATTGAATTTGCAGACGAAGACACTCTTCGTAATGCAATTGATAATAGGAAATAATTATTGGATTTTTTGGATTTCGACTTCTGTAAAATCTTGCCTGTGTCCTTTCTTCTTACGGAAACGATTTTTTGAGTGATATCTAAAAACGATCACTTTCTTATGGCGTCCTTGTCGTGTTACAAGAGCCTCTACTCTTGATTGAGGGACGTAGGGTGTGCCAATCTTGATATCTTCCCCGTCAACGCGAAGAAGAACTTTATCGAACACATAAGAAGACCCTTCCTTTGTGTCTAATTTCTCCACTTTAATTTTTTGTCCCGGAGCCACTTTGTATTGTTTGCCGCCGGTTTCTATGACCGCAATCATGGTATTAGTTAATTGATATAATAGCCATTAACTTGCCAAAAATCAATAGCGAAAGAATAACGCTTCCAAAAACAAGAAGTATTGCAAGAGAACGAACTCTTTTAAACATGCGATTAGCAAGTAATATATTTAAAACAATCATCAAAAGTCCCGTAATCAATATTCCAAATACATCTCTTCTGTTGCCCACAAAATCAATCCCCCCTAAATGACTTACATGAATAATAAGCGGCATTGAGGGATCGGGGAATTTTACACCTGCAATAAAAAGTCCCACCACAACAAGGAGAATGCTTATTGCAATTCCAATAGTAAACCTGCGATTTTTAATTAATGGGGGCAATTTCATTACATTAAACTATATTATTCAAGCCTCAAGGACAAAATACGCGAAGTTCCGTCTTTGTCCATAGTAACTCCATAGAGCACATGAGCTGCTTCCATTGTTGATCTATTGTGGGTAACGACCACAAATTGTGTCTTCAGTGAAAGATCTCGAAGAACTCCAGCAAATCTACGAGCATTTTTTTCATCAAGAGCCGCGTCAACTTCATCAAGGATAAGAAATGGTGGTGGATTTACAGCAATCATTGAAAAAAGCGCTGCGAGCGACACAAGACTCCGTTCTCCTCCAGAAAGAGATTCGAGTCCTTGTGTTTTTTTTCTCGGAAGATCTACCTCAGCACGAATTCCGGCAATTGCATTTTCCTCTCCTTCGTCCATTAAAAGCCTTGCCTTCCCTCCTCCAAACATATGATTGCAATATCTATCAAATGCCACGCTTACCGCATTCATTTTCTTCACGAAATCACGAGATAGCTTCTTCGTAAGATCTTCGATAAGCACACTAAGATCTCCCGATGCATCATGAAGATCGTGAGCCTCGCGTGCTAAGTCCATATACTTACTCTCAAGTTCATTTGCTTCTTTTATTGTTGACTCCTCCACTGCCCCAATACGAGCAAGTTCGTTGCGAAGCGCATGCATTCTTTGGAAAAGAGCAGAAGAAAGAGGTTCATGCATTATAGTTGTGTCAATTTCATCAATATTCCGTCCGACTTGTGCAAGATGACCACAAATCTCTTTGTGCTTATAGCCCCACCGAGCTTTTTCAATGAGCACCGTCCGTTCTTTGTCTAGAAGCCGAGTATGAAATAAACGAGCGTTCTCTGCCTCACGCACTGCTTCACGCACACGAGTATTAAAATTAATAAGTAATGCATTGTACTCTTTTTCCTTCTCCTGAATCGCCTCCAGTTCAGCCTCAAGACCCGCTATTGTCTCTTCGTATTTCTTTTTTGCATTAAGAATACCCTTACTATCTACACGAGGTTCTTTATAGAGCGCATGCTCAATTTCTAAAAGAATCGTCTTAATGACTCTCTGAATACCATGCATAGTAGATTCATTAAGCGCTGTCTCAAGAGCACGTCTTGATTCGTGTATAAGCACATGAGCATCCTCAGCTTTAATCTCTTGATCCTTTCCCATTAACTCAATGCGAGCTTCAAGCCGACCCAGCTCACGTTCAATAAGAGCCTGTTTTCTCATAAGGATCTCCTTTGCCTTTAAAAGATCACTCATGTTGCGATGAACCTCTGGCCTTTCATCTTCAATGCCTCTAAGAGTTTTTTCGTGAAGATGAACTCGATGCCACTCCTTCTCCAGTGCGGCTTTTAGTACATCGATTTCCAGCTCTACTTCTTTCGCACCTCTTTCTATTGTCCTTAATTCATAACCGAAAAACTGATTTTCAAGAATTCTAAGTTCCTTAAGTAGTTCGTCTCTTTTTTCCCATTCGGAAGTCTGCTTCCGAAGAATACGAAGACGAGGCTCCATTTCACGAAGAAGACTATTAATTCTCTCGAGATTTTCTTTAGTTGTTTTAAGACGCGCCTCACTCTCATTTTTTTTATTCCTATAATCTTTGAATCCGAGCACCTCTTCCATCATAAGTCGTCTCTCTAGATTGCTTACGCGCACGAACGAATCACTATTCCCTTGACCTACGAGCGTAAGTCCACGATTACCTATACGAGACTTTGCAAAAAAATCTTGAACGTCACGAAGACGCACCTCATTCTCATTAATAAAATAATGAGACTCTCCATCACGTGAGACCTGACGCTTAATCTGTATTTCCGGAAATTGAAGAGGCCACGCATTATCAGAATTATCGAGAACAAGCGAAGCCTGAGCTAAGCCAACACGCGAACGAAGCGATGTGCCCGCAAAAACAAGGTCTTCTATCTTCGCCCCACGAAGATGCGCCGCATCACGCTCACCTAAAAGCCACCTAAATGCATCAACGACATTTGATTTACCAGAACCATTCGGACCCACGATCACACTTACTCCACGAGGGAACTCCAAAACCGCTTTATCAGCAAAAGATTTAAAACCACTAAGAGAAAGTCTAGTAAGCATAAAGGATACCTTTATTGTATCCTTTTATTCCTCAATGTTTAACTCCTTGAGTGCATGCTCCGCAGCCCTTATTTCCCCATCTTGCTTCGATAAACCCTCTCCTTCTGCGATAAACTTATCCCCAAAGAATACTCCAATTTTAAAAACTCTCCTATGGTCAGGACCACGCTCATCGAGTACTCGATACGTAGGAGTCACTCGCATTCTTTCCTGGATCACTTCTTGAAGATAGCTTTTTGGATCTTTATAGAGTCCCGCCTGAATAACTTCATCAATATGGATAAATACATAGGCATCGATAAATTTCTTTGCAATACCATACCCTTGATCCAAGTGGATTGCTCCCACAATTGCCTCGAGAGTATTCGCGAGAATCACTTCTCGTGCACGGCCAGTATCTTTTGCCTCACCCGCAGAGAGAAAGATAAACTTTCCCACTTGAAGACCCTGCGCAACACGTGCAAGGATCTGATAATTAACAAGTGCCGAGCGTAAACTCGTAAGTTTTCCTTCGTCATGATCTTTGTACTTCAGAAAAAGATCTTCCGTGATGACAAGCTCAAGGACTGCATCCCCGAGAAATTCTAAGCGCTCGTTATGAGAAACTCCCCACTTAGGATTCTCATTAAGATACGAGCGATGCGTCAATGCCTCAAGAAGAAGTTCTTTTTTTATGAATGAAACTCCAATATTTTTTTCAAGTAATGCAACGTCCACCATAGTCTTATTGTGCTTCAGTTTTTGTTTCTTTTTCGATTTCCTTGGCCCCCTTGCTCCTCTCTTCTTCTTTTGTCATGCCCGACATTTCTTTATAGACTACACCCAAAACACCATTAATAAATTTGCTTGAATTTGGACCTCCGTAATTTTTCGCAAGTTCAATTGCTTCATTAATAGCTACTTTGGGGGGAACCTCATCGTGATCGGCATAAAGAAGTTCATAAAGACCGATACGTAAGATATTCCGATCGATATTCGCAATTTGATTCAGTGGCCACTCAGGAGCGGCACGAACAATAATGCGATCAACCTCAGGCATGTGATTAATAACACCTTGAATAATTTTCCAAATAAACTCCGGCTCATCAATGCCCGGAGCAAATTCATTAATATTGCGCTCAACAATTTCAGTCAGAGAATTCTTTTGATTAAAGAAATCCCACTCGTAAAGCGATTGCAGTACGACCGAACGACCAAGATGTCGAGTTGCCATAATACGTAACCTACTTCTTCTTAATTTCGAGCTCTACTTCTTTTATCGCCTTTCCGCGATAGAATCCACACTGCATACAATACTTATGAGGCATTGCCGGAGCGCCACAATTCGTACACGGAAGAAGAGTAGACTTCCTAAGATTAAGCTGGGAACGCCTATTACCTACCTTAGACTTTGTATGACGTTTTACTGGTACACCACCCATAATTTTTCAATAGAAGAATAATGGTTTTATTATTGAGCATGATTAATAAAAAGTCAAATCGATAAAAAAGAAGCTATTCATTTAAGGGCTTCACGCGATAATTCGCTGAATGATGCAATTTCAAAAACAATATTTATATTAATCTGTTAAATATATTTACTACAGAAACTTACTCTGTGTATTTCTGAAAGTCCATGCCTTAGAAGCGCTTCTCTGTGCATTTTTGTTCCGTAACCCTTATGAATATCGAAACCATACTGAGGATAACGTCTATTGCGTCGTATCATGGCATCATCCCTACTCACCTTCGCCACAATAGAAGCAAGCTTTATCGCATCATATGTCTCATCTCCTCTTATAAACGAAGCATGACGCAGATGATGCCCAAGAAATATTCCTGCATCAGTGATAATTTCACACTGAGAAGATGAAATTCTATTTGCATTCATTAATGCATTGCATGCCCGCCGCGCAGCCCTATTTGTTGCATTACGTATATTGATCGAATCGATTACTGAATGACTCACAAAAGAAAGTGTGTACGGAAATTTAAAAATATTTTTTACTCTATAAAACCACAACTCACGTTTCACAGAACTCATTTTTTTCGAATCCTTAAGAATCCCGTAATCTCTAAATGAATAATTACAAGGCACTGCAATTGCCGCAACAGCAACCGGCCCCGCCAGAGAGCCTCGCCCCACTTCATCAATGCCAATTATCCACTTCATACATCACTATGATACATTTAAAGTAGAATGGATTGCTAGCACATTGAACAATAAAGGAGGCGCGCATCGATCGCAAAGCTATACTCTGCGGGATACTTGTAGTCTTACTTATCGGATTCATTGTAGGTGTTCTCTATAAATACAGATTTATTGATGGATATAAAAACCCGACTCGTTCTATTTATGAAAAAACCCACAAAGGAGTAGTGCTCATAGAAGTATTACAAAATGACAATAAAGTTTCAGTAGGGTCTGGGGTATTATTCAAAGACGAGACTATTTATATCCTTACCGCCGCACACGTTATAGATGATCCGAGGCATATTTGGATATATGCCACAGCACATAACCCTCCACGAGAAGCAACTCTTAAAGCTCTTAATACTTTCTTTGATATCGCATTACTTGAATTTAAAGAAGAATTCTTGCCCCACGACGAATCTCTACTCGAATTAGGAGATTCCGACACACTTGAGCTTGGCGATCCCGTGTGGGCTATTGGTTCACCGCTTGGGATTCGGAACACAATTACTCACGGACGAGTTATTAATAAAAATGTCGTGATTCCTGGATCTCCGTGGATGAGGGTAATTATATCCGACACTCTGTTTAATAGCGGAAGTTCAGGCGGCCCGCTCATTAATATCCACGGCGAAATCGTGGGCGTGAATATCAGCATTTCAGGTGGAGGTCAAGAAGAAAACAAGCCAGTTCTTAATCTCTATACGTCTCTGCCTATTAATTCAGTAAAAAAATTACTCCCTTCTCTTAAGATGGGTGGCAAAAACACTGATCCTGATTTCGGCGTTGCGATCCTCGACAGCTGGAAATTAAATGACAATAACTTTACAAGCTTCAATATCAAGAAGCCGCAAGTACAGGGCCCCATCGTTCTGCAAATCAAAGAAGGTTCATGTGGAGCAAAAAATGACATTAGGCCAGGCGACATTGTTATTGCGATGAATAATAGAAATATAAAAACAACTCTTGAGATATTCGAACTGCTATTTCTTGAGCAGGTGCCTCTAGAAGGCCTCCATGTAGTCATACTTCGTGACAGGCAGTATATTGTTAAAATACTTACTACATAATTTACCATCACCACCCTCATAATGTGCGCATGTGCCATTAGGAGGGTGATTTCTTTCTATTTGAAAATTGTTCTTATGGAACTACAATAAAACAATACAGCATGTCATTTGTTCATCTTCACACTCATAGTCATTATTCGCTCCTTGATGGACTTACGAAGATTGACGATCTCGTGAATCGCGCCAAAGAGCTCGGCATGCCCGCACTCGCGCTCACTGACCATGGCAATCTTTATGGGGCAATAGAGTTTTACAAAAAAGCTGGGAAAGCCGGGATTAAACCCATCCTAGGAATTGAAGCATATCTTGCTCCCGGAGCCCGATCGGACCGCAACCCCAATATCGAGGATAAATATTTTCATCTTATTCTCCTTGTTCAAAATGAAGTCGGGTGGAAAAACCTTCTTATTTTGATGTCTCGAGCTTATCTTGAAGGATTTTATTATAAGCCACGCATTGATAAAGAGCTTCTCCTTGCGCACCACGAAGGTCTTATCGCACTTTCCGCGTGTCTTTCCGGAGAAATTTCTCGATTAATTTTGAAGAAAAAACTCGAAGAAGCACGAACATGCGCTCTCGAGTATGAAAATCTTTTTGGAAAAGGTAATTTCTACATTGAGATAGGGCACCACCCCAACATTCCCGAGATCAATCCTGTTCAAAAAGAACTTATAAGGATTTCAAAAGAAACAGGCATTCCGCTTATCGCAACACAAGACATACACTATCTCAAAAAAGAAGATGCGGAGTATCACGATATTCTACTCGCAGTTCAAACAGGCAACAAACTAAGTGACAAAGATCGCCTCACACTCAAAGAAGACGACTTTTCGATGCGTTCACCAGAAGAGATGAGGGAGCTTTTTAAGGAACATCCGGAAGCAGTAGAAAATACAATTCGCATTGCAGAGCGATGCAATCTCACCTTAAAACTCGGAGAAACACGACTCCCCGCATTTCAAGTTCCCGGAAATGAAACCTCAAAAAGTTATTTACGAAAAATTATTGAGGAAAAGCTTTCTCATCGTTTCAAGGAAATAACTCCTGAAATAAGAACACGACTCGATTATGAACTTTCCGTTATCGAACGCATGGGGTTTGCGGATTATTTTCTTATTGTTCAAGATTTCGTAAATTGGGCAAAAAGCCAAGGAATTGTAGTGGGTCCTGGCCGTGGTTCTGCCGCAGGGAGTTTAGTTTCTTATGTATTGAATATCACAGATATTGATCCCATAAAGTATGACCTCCTCTTTGAGCGCTTCTTAAATCCAGAAAGAATTCAATTACCCGATATCGACATTGATTTCGCCGATAGACGCCGCAATGAAGTATTAAATTACGTAAAACAAAAGTACGGCGAGACAAGCGTTGCTCAGATCATCACCTTTGGAACCATGGCCGCACGAGCTGCTATTCGTGACGCAGGACGCGCGCTTGGCATAAGCTATACGCTTTGCGATCAAGTTGCAAAACTCATTCCTTTTAACTTTAAATTCATAGACGGTCTTGAAAAGATTACCGAGTTAACAGAACTCTATAATACAAACGAAGAAGTTAAAAAAATCATTAACGCCGCAAGAAAACTTGAAGGAGTAGTGCGCCACGCATCGGTACATGCATGTGGAGTTGTGATTTCACCAGAACCACTCACAAACATAACTCCTCTTCAATTTTCACCTCAAGATCAAAACGCCATCATTACTCAATTCGAAATGCATAGTATTGAAGACTTGGGTCTTCTTAAAATGGACTTCTTGGGACTTAAGAACCTTACCATCATAGAAGACACGCTTCGTCTTCTTTACGACAAAAAAGGCGAGCATATAAATATCTCGACAATTCCCCTTGATGACGAATCAGCCTACAGAGTACTTCAAGCAGGAGATACAACAGGCGTGTTCCAGTTCGAAAGTTCCGGTATGAGACGATACCTTAAAGAATTAAAACCTAACGAAATAGAAGATCTCATTGCTATGGTTGCGCTCTATCGCCCCGGACCGATGGAACTTATTCCATCATACATTAAAAGAAAACACAAAGAAGAAAAAATTGAGTACCTTCATCAGAAACTCGAACCAATTCTTGCAAACACCTATGGAGTGGGAGTATACCAGGAACAAATGATGAGAATCGCACGTGATCTTGCAGGGTTTTCGCTTGCAGAAGCCGACACATTAAGAAAAGCAATTGGTAAAAAAATCAAAAAACTCCTCGATGAACAACAAGAGAAGCTCATCAAGGGAATGCTCGCAGGAGGAATAGATCCCAAAACCGCCCAAGCTATTTGGGATCTATTTCCGCCATTTGCACGATATGGTTTTAACCGATCCCATGCGGCATGCTACGCATTGATTGGATATCGCACGGCATATCTAAAAGCGCATTACCCCACAGAATTTATGACAAGTCTCCTTAATGCTGATGCAAACGACATAGATCGTATTGCATTTCTTATCAAAGAATCAAACAAGATGGGCATTGAGGTTCTTCCTCCTGATATAAATAAAAGCTTCATAAACTTCACTCCTGATGGAAAAAATATTCGTTTTGGTCTTCTTGCAATCAAGAATGTAGGGGAGAAGATCGCGGAAGCGATCGTCGAAGAGCGCGGAAGAGGTGGAGAATTTATTTCACTCGAGAATCTTTTGACCCGTGTTCAACACAAAGATCTCAATAAGAAATCTCTTGAAAGCTTTGTGAAAAGTGGCGCACTTGACTCATTCGGGATCGAGAGAAATATATGCATCATGAATATGGAAGATATATTAAAATATGTAGATCGGGCACGAAAAGGATCGGCAATTCTAAAAAATAGCCTTTTTGGAAACGAAACATTCAATACCAATGCCTCACTTAAATTAAAAGAAGTCCCTCCTGCCACATCAAAGGAAAGGCTTAACTGGGAAAAGGAACTTTTGGGTCTTTATATTTCAGAGCATCCTCTTAAAACATATAGTGATGAATTTAAGAAATATAGCATCAAAGACATCAAGGAGGTAATAGCGATTCAAAAAGAAACTAGAACAAGAATTGGCGGAATTATCACTAAAATTAATAAGATCGTCACAAAAAGTGGTCAACCGATGGTGTTTGCAAAAATAGAGGATTTAAACGATAGTTTGGAAGTGCTCGTCTTTTCGGATATATTAAATAAAAAGCCAGAGATATGGACAGAAAATAACATCGTTCTTGTGGGCGGTAAAATGTCGTGGCGCAACAACGAACCAAAGATGATCTGCGAAGACGCAAAAGAACTTTCTTAATATTATGTCAAAAAAAGAAGATAACCTTGAATACATACGCCATTCCCTCGCGCATCTTCTCGCTTTCGCAGTGCTTAAAAAATTTCCTGATACACAACTCGGAATCGGTCCAATTATAGAAAATGGTTTTTACTATGATTTTCTACTTACGGAAAAACTAGAGCCTACTCATCTCCGTGAATTCGAAAATGAAATGAGGAGTATAATTAAGAAGGGACTTATCATAGAGGGACATGAGATTACCCCAAAAGAAGCGAAAAATCTCTTTAAAAATCAACCATTTAAACTTGAACTCATTAAGGAGTTAGAAGAAAACAAGGAAACACTTACAGTATACAATACCGGTGATGAATTCACTGATCTCTGTAAGGGAGGCCATGTTGAGAACACAAAAGATATCGACCCGGACGCATTTACCCTCACTACTATCGCCGGAGCATATTGGAAAGGGAGTGAAAAAAATCCCCAACTACAGCGCATATATGGACTTGCCTTCAAAACAAAAAAAGACCTCGAGTACCATATCGCATTAGCCGAAGAAGCAAAGAAACGCGATCATCGCAAGCTCGGCAAAGAGCTTGAACTTTTTGTTTCAAGTGATGATATTGGACCAGGCCTTCCCCTTTTCTATCCAAAAGGAGCAATACTAAGGCGCATTGTTGAGCAATTCGTCATCGAACTCCAAGAAAAACATAAATATGAGCCCATTTGGATTCCCCACATTACCAAAGGGGATTTGTATAAAACTTCAGGCCATCTCGAAAAATATGACGCCCTCTTTCCTCCAATGAAATTAAAAGATGAGGCAGATTACTACATTAAACCAATGAACTGCCCTCACTTCATGACACTCTACAAAAGCACTCCTCATTCATATCGAGAGCTTCCTATTAGGTGGACTGCAATTACCACAAACTACCGCTATGAAAAGAGTGGGGAACTTTCAGGACTCACCCGTGTGCGCGCTCTTACTCAAGATGATTGCCATGTATTTGCCACAAAAGATCAGATAAGAGATGAAATCAATCTCATGCTTACCATGATTAATGAGGTGTATCGAGCATTTGGGCTTAATGATTTTCGTGTGCGTATATCAATTCGAGATCAAAAGGATAAAGAGAAATATATTGGCGATGAAGAAGTATGGAATGAATCAGAAAAAACACTCGAGAATCTTATTAAGGAGCGCGATTGGAACTATGAAATTGGCGAAGGAGAGGCGGCATTTTACGGCCCAAAGCTTGATTTTATATTCAAAGACGTACTCGGTCGCGATTGGCAACTTTCCACTATTCAACTCGACATGAATCTCCCAAAACGTTTCGATTTGGAATACATAGATTCGAGCAGCAAAAAACAACACCCTATTGTCATTCATAGAGCGATACTTGGATCCACAGAGCGTTTTCTTGGAATTTTAATCGAACACTTCGGAGGAGCATTCCCCTTGTGGCTGGCTCCAATTCAAGTATCCGTTCTTCCTGTAAGCGATACATATCTTCCCTACGCAGAAAAAGCGAAGACTCTACTTATCGAAAAGAATATTCGTGTAAAGATTGATTCCTCGGAAACACTTGGAAAAAGAATCAGAAATTCAGAGCTCAAAAAAATTCCTTACATCCTCGTTGTTGGCGAAAAAGAAGAGAAAAATGGCACAGTTAACAGCCGCCATTACAAGAGAGGCCAAGAAGGCGAAATTGCATTTGATACGCTCTCTGCTACACTAGAGCGCGAAATCAGTGCCAAAACAATCTAAGCCTAAAATCATTGTAATAACAGGGCCAACTGCAAGTGGAAAAACTTCTCTTTCCATAAAACTCGCAAAGCAGTTTGGTGGTTTTGTTATTAGCGCGGATTCTAGACAAATATACAAAGGCCTCAATATCGGAACTGCAAAAATCGGAAAAGATGAAATTAATGAGATACCTCACTTCATGATCGATATCGTAAGCCCGAAAAAAAACTATTCGGTGGCCGAATACGCACATAAAGTCCATTCGATTATTAAGAATAAACACAAGACAGGAATCCCCTTCATCGTTGGAGGAACTGGGTTCTATATCGACGCAGTCATATATAATTTTTCTCTCCCACCCGTGAAGAAAAATCCACAATTAAGGGAGAAGTTAGCAAAAAAATCAAGAGAAGAATTATTACAGGAACTTAAAGCGAAGGATCCAAAACGCGCGAAAACCATTGATCCAAAGAACAAGATAAGGCTTATACGCGCACTCGAAATTATATACACTTTAAAAAAGCCAGTTCCGCTTCTTAAAAAATCATCGCCTTATGAGGTGCTTATGCTCGGTATTGCAATTACAAGAGAAAAACTACGACACAATCTCGAAAGCCGCCTCAAGGAAGACTTGAGGCACGGACTCATAGAAGAGGTAGAAAATCTTCAAAATTCTCTTTCATGGAAACGTCTTTACGAACTTGGCCTTGAATATCGCTATATTGCTGAATACTTAAAGGGCACAATTTCCTATGAGGCGATGAAAGAGAAAATCAAACACGAACTATGGCATTACGCCAAACGTCAAATGACATGGTTTAAACGCGATAAAAACATACACTGGATTAAGAATCAAGAAGAAGCAGAGCAATGTATTTCTGTTTTCCTAAATCCTAAAGACGCTTCTTAATGATTTCTAAAAGCGCCTGAGGGTTCCCCTTTCCTTTAAGCTCCGCCATAGCTCTACCCACAAGAAACTGAAGCACATTTCCCTTTCCCTTTTTATAATCAAGCACTGCGGAGGGGTTTGCCGCGATTACCCTCTCTACTACAGAAATCAACTCATCTTCATTTGATACCTGCAAAAGTCCTTCATTTACAAGAATTGCCTCTGGATCAAGGCCGGTCTCAAACATTTTTTTTAAAATATCTTTTGCCCCTCTGCTCGATACTCTTCCTTCTGCCACAAATACCATAAGATGCGCAAAATCCTCTGGTTCGAATTTAAGGTCATTGAATTCAAAGTCTTCTTTGAGCATAATCCCGCGAAGATCTGATGTGAGATAATTAAAGACAAGCTCAATATTCGCTTTATCCATTGCCGCATATTCAGAAACAACTTTCTCAAAATAATCTGCAAGAAAACGATTACTGATTAAAACCTCAGTTTTCTCCGAAGAAAGCATATATTCCCTCGTGAGTCTCTTCCTTTTTTCTTCTGGAAGTTCGGGAACTGATTGCTTCAATGCCTCAAGCTCTTCTTTATTAAGGCGAAGCGGCGGCAAATCAGGCTCGGGGAAATAACGATAATCATGCGCTGATTCTTTTGTGCGCTGAACCATCGTTTCTCCCTTTTTTTCATTCCACCCTCGAGTCTCTTGAGTCACTTGTTCACGACGGGAAAGAACTTCCTCTTGTCGCCTTACTTCATAATTAATAGAATCAAAAACGGCCTTAAACGAATTTAAGTTTTTAACCTCCACCTTTGTGCCCAATTTCTTTGAGCCCTCCTCGGCAATTGATATATTTGCCTCAACCCTCATTTGTCCTTTCTCCATATCTGCTTCGGAAATTCCTAAATACCTCAAAATAAGCTGAAGTTCTTCTCCAAATTTCCGCGCATCTTCCGCGCTATGAAGTTCTGGCTCTGTCACAAGCTCCATAAGGGGCCGTCCTGCTCTATTGAAATCAATGAACGCCGCTTCTTTTTCGTGCATAATCTTTCCAGTATCTTCTTCGAGATGCACACGCGTGATATGAACTCCTCGAACTACACCTAAAGAAACAAGTGGATATTCATACTGCGAAATCTGGTATCCTTTCGGTAGATCAGGATAAAAATAACTTTTTCGATCGAAATGTGAGTTTTCGTTGATTATTCCTTTAATCGCATATCCAAATTGTATAACCGCATTCACTGCCTCCTTGTTAATAGTAGGCAATGTTCCTGGGTGCCCCGTGCATACTGGGCATACTGCCGTATTTGGACGAGTTTCGTGAGGGTTATTAAAACATCCGCAAAACATTTTTGTTTTTGTTTTAAGTTCAACATGAACCTCTATGCCAATAGTAGGAATATATCTCATTAGAGTAATCGTTTTAAAAGCTCAGCGGGTGTTCTAATAACTTCGTGAATCAAATGCTGTGCTGCGGGCTCTTCGTATAAATCATAAGGATACGTTCCCATGAGCATTTGCGGGTGATGGGAATAACAAATCTTCCCCGTAATTGCGGCAGCAAAGAGCTCCCCTGTAGTATTTGCCCCCAAGTATCCATCTTTATTAAATACATAACACACATCAGCAACTTTCACTTTGCGAAATAAATGATCATAAATTTTTCCCGCAACTGTCGCTGTGTAATGGGGGTCTTTGAGCCGCTCCTTTTCGGAAGCATTTTCAAATTCATGAGATCGTTCCTCAAACTCAGGCTGAAAAACCACAAGATGAAGCTTCTGTTTTTTTGCTTCTGCTTTTAAGCGCGTAATGAACGCCATTAAATCTTTCCTAAAACGTTGACTCGAGCAAAAAACGACTGATTTCATAGCACTCTCATGATAACAAGGTTCTGTAAAAAATGAAGCACCCCGAGATACACTCGGGGAGTTTTTCTTATATCTTATCAAGAAATCTGCTCTCAATATCTTCTTTGATGTGCCACGTCATTTCTTCTTGTGTTTTCCTATCTCCATTTAATTGAGTAATATTGGAGGAAAATTCATAACATCCCGGAGCAGCAAAAAGATTTCCATAAGCTTTGGCAGTTCTTCGTAAAAAATCGATATGCTCTTCATATTTACCACACTCGCATCCTTTGTTATTTTTTAATCGCTTTAAAGATTCCTCTGCTCTAATATCAAGAAAGAAAGCAAGGTCAGGCTTCACACGTAAAAGCGCAACAGATTCATGATGGAGTTTTATAATATCCTCATATGACAAATATGCAGCCATACCAAACGCAAATGTACTCAAAGTGAAACGATCCTGAATAACCCATGTTCCATTTCGAAGCGCAGGTCTTATTACATTCATTACATCATCACATCGATCAGCTAAGAAGAGCATTTGAATCTGTAGCTCAGAAAGAGCCTGTCCCTTCCTCAAGCACTCAATAATCTCATTAATCAATTCCACAAATCGAGTAAGTCTTGTGTATGGAGAAGGATATTCCGTTGCCTCGTAAAGAAGCACAGGCGAAGGATTTCTTTTCATTACCACTTCTCGCGCTACTCTTCCTAATATACGCTTTGTAGGTTCTTGGTTTCGCAAGACTTTCACGCCACATTCTTCTTCAAGCCACGAAGCGATCGCGTGTGCTTGTGTTGATTTACCAGAATGAGTGAGTCCTTCAAACACGATAAATTTGCCACGTCCCATGCATGAACCCTCGCAACCTATTAAAAGTTCTAGACTTATTATGGTCAAAAAAAGAATCCCGATCAAATCGGGGTTCTTTTTTTTCGACTAATCAATCACCTCCACTCCCATTGATCGTGCCGTTCCTGCAATAATCTTTTCTGCGGCGTCCAGATCATGAGCATTCAAGTCCTGCATTTTTCGCTCCGCAATTTTTCTTAAATCTTCTCTTGTAATCTTGCCTACCTTCTCTTTAAACGGACTCCCTGATCCTTTTCCAATTGATGCGGCTTTTTTAATAAGCGCTGACGCAGGAGGAGTTTTTAATATAAAGGTAAAGGTTCTATCTTCATAAATCGTAATCTCAGCAGGAACAACATCACCTATCATTGTTTTCGTGACATCATTAAACTGCTTGCAAAATTCCTGAATATTAATACCATGCGGCCCAAGGCTCGTTCCCACAGGAGGCGCTGGATTTGCCTTTCCCGCCTCAATCTGAAGCTTTAATGTTGTTTTAATTGGCTTAGCCATATGAATTAAATAATGTGTGAATAGTACCTTAAATCTTCTGGATCTGCAACGAATCAAGCTCAACCGCAGTTTCACGACCAAAAAGAGGGATCATTACTTTCACGCGTCCACGACTATTATCAACTTCGGAAACTTTGCCATCATAATCCTTGAAAGGCCCGTCAACGATATGCACTGCATCCCCAACCCCTACTTCAACTTTAAATTTCGGAGCTTCTCCGCCCATACGCGCCATAAGACCGTCAATCTCTTTTTTAGAAAGTGGCGTTGGGTGAATATTATCAGCACCTACAAATCCCGTGACTCGAGGAGTGTTGCGGACTACATACCATGAATCATCTGTTAAAAGCATCTCAACGAGCACATAGCCGGGATAAATCTTTTCTTCGATCATCGTACGCTTTCCATTCTTAATTTTTATTTTTTTCTCTTTTGGAACAATAATATTAAAAATCTTATCATTCATCGAAAGTGAATCCACGCGCTGTTTAAGATATCGCAGCACCGCATCTTCATAACCAGAATAGGTATGCACCGCATACCAATGAGGCACGTCATTCTTCTCTATTTTTGTATTTTGCGTATCCTCAGCCATAGTTTTTATTACACTAAAAAGATGTTAATAAGATACCTAAATAACGTATCAAAAAATCCAAGCACAAGCGCCACAAGCAAAGAGACAATAATTACCGTCGAGGTAAGCCGCACTGTCTCGCTTTTCGATGGCCAATTCACCTGCTCAAGCTCTCTTCGAGACTCCTGAAAAAAAACCTTAATACGCTCTAACATAGAGATATTAAAACATAGGCTCAAAATGAAGTCAATTTAAGGAAGTGGGAATATAGAATTTGGAATATAAATACTGATTTCCACATTCCTCGTCAAACATCCAAATCCCTTACCGTCGCCGCATGAGATTGTATGAATTGCTTACGAGGCTCAACTTCCTCCCCCATAAGGATATCAAATAATTTATCAGCAGCATCTGCATCTTCCACTGTTACCTTCCTCAAGAGCCTATTTTCCGGATCCATAGTAGTTTCCCAAAGCTGGTCGGGATTCATTTCTCCCAAGCCCTTATATCTCTGAATCACAGGATTCACTCCTTCCTTTGCAGTTTTTACAAGCTTATCTTTTTCCGCATCGCTATATGCGTAATTTACTTCTTTGCCAATTTGCACCCTATACAAAGGCGGCTGAGCAATAAACACATATCCACTTTCAATGAGCGCGGGGAAATGACGATAAAAAAGAGTAAGAAGAAGAGTGCGGATATGAGCGCCATCCACATCGGCATCGGTCATAATGACAATTTTATGATATCGCAATCGGGTGATATCAAACTCTTCTGCAATTGCAGTACCAAGCGCAACCACAAGGCTTCTTATTTCCTGAAATGCAAGAATTTTATCTATACGCGCTTTTTCTACATTTAAAATTTTGCCTTTAAGCGGGAATATTGCTTGGAAACGGCGATCTCTTCCCTGCTTTGCGCTACCACCTGCACTATCTCCCTCCACAATAAATACTTCTGATTCTTGTGGATCTCTTGAGCTACAATCAGAAAGTTTGCCGGGCAATGTAAAGCCTTCCAGGGCGCCTTTACGAAGCACTGTTTCACGCGCTGCCTTTGCAGCCTTTCGAGCTTTCGATGCCAAAAGACATTTCTCAAGAATTTTTCGTGCATCCGATGGCTTTTGATCTAAGAATTCCTTTAATGCTTCGTTTACAATCGCCTCAACTGCGGTACGTGCCTCAGTACTTCCTAGACGTGCTTTTGTTTGCCCTTCAAACTGAGGCTCGCGGATTTTTACAGAGACAACCGCAATAAGACCTTCGCGCACATCATCGCCTGTTAAATTATCATCATTATTTTTTATATAATTATTTGCACGCGCGTAGTCATTCAATGTTCGCGTAAGCGCAGAGCGAAAGCCTGTGAGATGAGTTCCACCATCAGGAGTATAAATATTATTTGCAAAACTTAGCTCCTTTGTTTCGATATCTTGGCTATATGCACATGCCACTTCAGCATCTACAGATTCATGAGATTTCTGAATATAAAAAATATTCTCTTGAAGAGGCTCCGTTGCGGGGTTTAAGTATTTTATAAAAGAAAGAAGTCCTCCGTCAAAATAGAAACTATACACATAAGAAATGGCTTCCCTGTAGTCCATAACTTCAATTGTTACCCCTCTCGTGAGAAATGCTTGTTGGCGAAGATGATCAATAATCCTCTTTCGATCGTATTCAATCTTTGGAAAAACTGTCGCATCCGCTTCAAAGGTTACTTTTGTGCCTGTTTTTTTACACGCTCCAATTTTTTTCACTTTTGCTTTTGGGATACCGCGCTCATACTCCTGTACATAAAGCCCCCCTCCACGACACACCTCAACACGAAGGGATGCGGAAAGTGCATTTACTACGGAGACACCTACGCCATGAAGACCTCCAGAAACTTTGTATGAATCACCTCCAAACTTACCTCCCGCATGGAGGGTTGTCATAACAGTCTCAAGCGCTGAAACTTTTGTTTGGGGATGGATATCAACGGGAATACCACGACCATCATCGGTAACGCTTATTTTATTCCCGGGCAACATCTCGACAGCAATATTCTTTGCGTATCCTGCCATCGCTTCATCAATAGAGTTATCAAACACCTCCCAAATAAGGTGATGAAGACCATCGAGACCCGTTGAGCCAATATACATCCCCGGACGCTTTCGGACCGGCTCTAATCCTTCTAAAACATATATAT
>Ga0155765_131_pt2 | contig 19586 bp, 23 predicted proteins | sample RifCSPlowO2_01_FD_107419 | JGI IMG/M metagenome (GOLD analysis project Ga0155765, IMG submission 107419) | Candidatus Harrisonbacteria bacterium RIFCSPLOWO2_01_FULL_40_28
TAATCGGTCTTGGATTATTTGCGCTTCTCGCCGGACTTGCAGGGCTCGGAATCATTAATCCGCTATTTAGTATATAATTACTTTATGGACAAGACTCCTTATATAATTATTACTCTCGCGCTTCTCATGGGTATTGGCATCGTATTTTTTAGCAGATTAGGGAGCAATGACTCGACATCAAATCAACCAATACAGAATGTTCAAATTAAAGACGGAATTCAGTATGTCACGATTAACGCTAATGCTGGATATTTACCCAGAGTCTCAATTGCGAAAGCAGGAATCCCAACGAAATTAGTCGTCAAAACAAATGGCACATATGACTGCTCGGCGTCACTAGTCATTCGGTCGATTGGCTATCAGAAAATTCTACCTCAAACAGGAGAAGAAGTTATTGACGTAGGAATACCAAAAGCAGGACAACCCCTTCAAGGGCTTTGTAGTATGGGAATGTATAATTTTAAAATTAATTTTAATTAAACTATGAATAATAAATTCGTTATATGGGTTTTAAGAATAGCAGTTGCTGGTGAATTTTTCGGCCATGGCGTGTTCGCCCTTCAAGGCAAAAAGGATTGGATCGGATGGTTTGCGCAATTTGGCATTTCTGATCAAGGAACAGCCGCTCAGCTTCTTTTTGTTCTAGGAATCATAGATATTACGTTAGCAATTCTCGTTTTAGTTAAACCGATTCGCATCGCGCTTTTATGGATGGTGTTTTGGGGTTTTTGGACCGCACTCCTTCGTCCGATAGTCGGTATGCCTATCTGGGATTTCGTTGAACGGTGGGCAAATTGGGGAGCTCCACTCGCATTACTTCTTATGATTGGTTGGCCTAAATCAGTAAGAGAGTGGCTTAAATAAATATGGCTCAATTACTTAAAATTTCATCACTATTCGTAATTGTGGTTGGTATTGCACTCGTCGTCGGAGGTCTTTGGGGTATTGCTTTCACCTATAAAAATATTACACAAGAGAAGATTGTAACTCCTGCGGATGCTTCTATTCCCGAAAAACCGGTGCGTGGGCCTCTCACGCTCAAAGCGCAGGCAGATATCATTCGGGAGCATACGCTCAAGTCAACAGGCGACAAGACATTTGCGGAAATGCCGCGGCAGATTTCGAAGCTGGATGAAAATAATCAGCAAGTTTTGGATGCAAATGGGAAGCCAGTCATGGTGGCAAATACCGCTCGTGATATTTGGATCACTGCCACCACATTGACAACGGCTCTAAGTTTAGGGATCTTGTCGTACGCATTTTCCAGTCTCATTGTGCTGTTTGGGCTTATATCTATCTGGATCGGCGTTGTTTTTGGCGCTTTAGTTAGACGAGGTAAACTCGTTTAATGTAAAAACAGTCTTTTTTGTTTTGTCTGATTTTTCGAATAACTTGAATATTTCATAGATCATCGTTATTCTCCTCACGAGGAGAATAACGATGACGCTCCTAATATGTCTTCGTGATTTAAGCTCGAGGCCGTGTACTTTAATAATCGAAGAAAAGACACGTATTAATATAGAAGATGAGTCGTTTGATTATGAATCAAATCCTAAGCCAGAAGCAGAAGTTAAAGGTTGCTTTATGCATCAACGATTAGTGAGTTAAGTGATGGCTCGCTGGGAAGAAGTTATAGGGAAGTTTGGATGGCTTCATGTCATAAGACCAGACGAATTACCAGAAAAAGCCCCATTTCAGTATTCAGTTCCATGGAACTACAAGGACGGAGGAAATGGACATATGTACATAATGGATGCGCTTGGAAATCCGTTATTTCATGTCTATTGTTGGGGCGAAAAGGAATGCAGTGAATTGTTGAAGAAACTTGAGATTATAAATAGAACGTAGTGTCGTATAATAGAAGGCCGCTCAATGGAATGGGCGGTTTTTCATAAAAATAGTAAAACGAAGTATTCTGTGATATCTTACGAAAAGCTTTTCGAAACGGAGGTTTTGTGGAAATCTTGACCTTGTGGAAGTAGCGCGAATGGTGGTGTTGAATAGGAGAGACGCAGGGAAGTGTGATCGCGCTCTTTATAAATACTCCCGTGATATTACTTTTTTATGGATTCTTCAAAAGAATATAGCATAATGTTATTATAAAAAAATGTCTCAAAGCTATGTCACGTATATTTTGATATTTGTATTAGTCATTGTGGTTATTGGCGGAGGGGTTTTGATTATGCAAAGATTTAATAAAGAAAAAGGCGAACCAATAATCGTCGTTAATGAAGCTAAAATAACTAACATGAGTCATGTCATTGCACTTTCCACATCAAAGGGTATTATTCAATTCGAAACATATGATGCTGACGCTCCAAAAACAGTACGAAATTTCATTGATCTTGTGAATAAAGGTTTTTATGATGGTATTATATTTCATCGAGTTATTAAGAATTTCATGATACAGGGAGGCGATCCATACTGCTCAAGAGCAGAGACCATAAGTTTGTGTGGCACTGGTGGCCCAGGATATCAATTTGAAGATGAGTTAAATCCTGTAACTGATTCGTATAAAAATGGGTATCAAAGGGGAGTAGTTGCTATGGCAAATGCAGGAAAGAATACCAATGGAAGTCAATTCTTTATTATGTTAAATGATACTCCATTGCCTCACGATTACACTATTTTCGGTCGTGTAGTTCTCGGTCAGGAAATAGTGGATTTAATAGGAAACGTAAAGACAAACACAAATGATAGGCCAACTGAAAGAATAGTGATCAATAAAGCGACAGTCGAGAAAAAGTCATTGTAATGCTATGAATAGGAAGGTTAGGGAATAGTCACTCTTCATAGAATCTTCTTTAAAATAGGGGTACATCATAGCATGGGCAGTAAAAGCTTTGGAATTATTATTATAATTCTTCTTGTGATAGGCACAGGAATAGTAGGCTATATAAAGGGATGGTTTTCGTGGATGGATTTAGAAAGAGAAGGATGGGTTTTGTATGAGGATAAAGATATTGGTTTTTCGCTCGAGTATCCTCAAGAATTAAGAGTAGAAAAAACTCATGAGGAAGGAGTTTATTTTTCTTTGTGGGGACCTACGCAGATAGAGAACTCGGAATTCTTTGATGGGATTTCGATTTTGGTTCGACGAGGAAAATATCCAGAAAACTTATCATTAAAAAGTTTTGCAGAACGGGATGCGGATGAGATAAAGCGAATAGGTACAATCACGAAACCGGTTCATGAATTAAAAATTAGTGATTATGATGGCTATGGATATACTGCAAATGCGATTGGTGTGTTTGAGGACATATATATTCCTAGAGAAGATGAAGATAGAGAGTATTTGTTTATATCTCTTAGTGTTCCTGATCCTCAAAATCAGGGTTATAGCGAACGTGCAGATGAAATATTAAGTACACTTCGTCTCATTGATCGTGAAATTGAAAAAGGTGATTCATGTAAGCACGTGATATACGATTATCCTACTCGAGAAATCTATAGTGGAAGTGTGCATGCCCCAGATTTCTCAACTAAGCCTGAAGCGCGTACGTTTCGTACTTTGATTACTGAAGGAGCAAAGAATGGACCAAATTTTGCAGGAAATTATACAATTGTCACTTGGGGATGTGGTAGTGGTTGTCAAAGTTCTGCAATACTCGATGCTCGTACGGGGAAATTTATTGAATATGGTCTTATTTCAACCGAAGGTCTTTTATATCGCCTACACAATGATCTCCTTACGTTAAATCCACGGAATCAAGGGCTCGCCGCCTCAGGCTCTCTTAAAACTGAATACTATGTAATGAAAAATGGAATTCTTGAGTCTTTGTGCAAAAAACGGACAGAAGAAGTATGTATTCAGGTAATCACAAAAGCACAGAACCCTATCACGAAAGAAATGAAAGAGTTTCCGACTCCTTGTGATGTTCCCGGAGGTTGGCAAGTAGTAAGGTGATTTATTTCGTGATTTACTGGCTGCAGTTCTTTAGAGAAGATGTATGATTAATGAAAATCTTTCGGAAAAGAATATTTTGATGCAATCATTAAGAGGATGAAACGACAAATAGATTAAATAGTATGCGGGCATAATACTCGCATTTTTTGTATACTATTCTTATGAGAATATATATTCAGGCAAAGCCAGATGCTTATGAGGACAAAATAGAAAAAATTGATGAAACTCATTTTGTGATCTTAGTAAAAGAGCCTCCCATAAAAGGACTAGCAAATAGGGCAATTGGAAGGCTTCTTGCGGAACATTTCAACACGAGTCCTTCTCGTATACGATTAATTTCCGGTTTCTCCTCGCGGCAAAAAGTATTCGAAATTGATGAAGCTTAATATTCACCTCGCTTTCATGTGTCTTATTCATTACTCGATTCATGCAGGGAGGATTAAAATCGACAATCGATCATAAAGAGATTAGAAGGTGGATTGAGGAACGGGGCGGAAAGCCTGCTCGCGTAAAAGACGTGAGTGGTGGAGGATATCTTTTGAGGGTTGATTTTCCGGGATATTCCGGCCATGGTAGTCTCGAAGAAGTATCGTGGGAAGAATTCTTCGATCAATTAGAGAAAAATAATCTCGCATTCTTATATGAGGAGAAAAGCGAAAAAGTAAGTCGTTTTAACAAATTTATTTCGCGTGATAACGCTTGACTCCTCTTGTGTATAGAATAGGCTCTTATTCAGATACTTGTAATCGTATAATAGAGTAAGGAAAGCGAGGATGAATGGAGGCGCAAATATATTGCATGCTCTTATGTTTCCGAAAAAATGATATTCCTTTTGAGCGAGAGATGCATGCTCATCTTCCTCAGTACTTTAGATATATGGTGAAAGAAATAATAGGAGTAGAACCTCAAGGCTATTCGATGAAGTCCGGAGAATTTCCGAATGGTTCGGACACTATGCGCTTTATTTCTTGTTCGGAATTATTGTATGAAGGTAACATTGATATGCATCCGCAATACGAGAACGGTATATGTATAGTGAGTACGCTCGTATTTACATACAATCAAAGGGAAACACATTGCGCACTTATTCAAACTATATTGCCGCGGATTCGGAATATTATTAATGTTCTGCTTAACTAAGAAGGACAGGAGGGGGGGTCTATGGCAACTCACGAGAATAATCCTGGTACAGATATTCGTATCAAGCACAAGAGGATTAGGCCTTCCAAAGATCAGCCACGAAAGTTTTTCGATCAAGCAGCGCTTCAGGAGCTTGCGGCGAGTATTTCTGAGGTAGGACAAGAAGTTCCTATTACAATATATGAAGTAAATGATGATCCAGATCATGATTTTGAAATCATTGACGGAGAGAGGCGCTGGAGAGCATGTGGCATTTTGGGATTTGAAGAAATACGTGCATATATCGATGAAATAAAGGACCCACGTGATCATTTCATAAAGTCAGTGGTTTCAAATTTCGGGCGAGCAGATCATACTCCAATGGAAATTGCAGAGGCAGTAAAGAGAATGCAGGAAGCAGGAAAGACCGTCCAGCAAATTAGCAGAATTTTTGCAAAATCCTTGAGTTGGGTATATCAATACGCGAGTCTTCTAAGGCTTCATGAGGAAGTTCAGGATATGCTTCATCCAATGGTACCTGATACAAAGAAGCTTGCGTTCTCGATCGCAATTCTTCTTACAAACTTCCCTCATGAGATTCAACGTGAACTTGCGCGTGAGATTGTGAAAAATAATATGTCAATGAATAGAGCACGATTCTTGATAAGAAAATTTGAGAAGGAAGCAAATCTAAAGCCGGAAGAAGGGAGAAGGATTCATAATCGTAAGCCATCGAAAGATTTCGCGATATTAAATAGATTTCTTTCTAGCCTAAAAGAAAGCACCGCCTTTTTTCTTGATATGAATGCTGATGTTTTTGATAACATGTTTAGAATGAGACCGGACGAGGATCGCGCAAGAACACAAAAAGCAATCGAGGCGGCTATCGAAGAACTGAGTCAGATGCTTGATGTAGTAAAGGGGATGTAATATTTCTACTTACATGAATAAAGACAAAAACCGTTCCGGTATCATGGAACGGCTTTTTAATATGAGGGGCGAGAGAGTGTAGATACTTAGAATAAGAGATAATATCGCAATTATGATCTGTGCGAGTAGAAAAGTAATGACAAAAATAATGTTATAAGAGCGGTAAGAAGAAGGGAAATTATAAAACAGACCTTGAGTGCCATGGATATTTCTTTGTTTGTGTGCCATGCTTTCATATGCTTTCCAATCCATCGGTTGTTAATCAATGCAATATGTAATTTCTCTGAGCTTCGGGCGTAGCATGCAGTACTTATAAAAAAGAAAGGAATGGAAGGGAGAAGGGGTAAGAAAAGCGCAGAAATACCTATGATAAGCGAGATACTTCCCAATGAGAAAAGTAGTGCTCTTTTTACGCGAATCTGAAGCGGCACGAAATCCTCGAATCGCCCTAAAGCTTCTCGAAGTGCTTATTATAGTATATATCTCTTATATGGTATTCTAAAAATCCGATGTTTATTGACGATATTACAATTAAAGTTAAAGCAGGCCGCGGCGGGGACGGCGTTGTTTCGTTTAATAAAAATAAGATGAGCTTGGGTCCCGTGGGTGGAACTGGAGGGCATGGAGGAAGCGTCTATATTGAAGCGGTTTCCGACCTTGGCGCGCTTCGTGCTTATCGATTTCAGAAGGAATTTTTTGCAGAAGATGGAGAAAAGGGCAAAGGCCAATGCAATGATGGTGCACATGGCAAAGACCTCATATTAAAAGTTCCCGTGGGGACGGTGATTCATAATGAAGGGGCGAATACTAAGGAAGAATTGATGAGCGTTGGTAATCGAGTGCGAGTTGCTCGTGGAGGAAAGGGAGGGAAGGGGAATTTTCATTTTCGATCTTCTACGAATACAAGCCCTACTCAATTTGAAAGTGGGATGATGGGTGAAGCATGGAAGGTGCGTCTCGAGCTTAAATTAATTGCAGATGTAGGATTTGTAGGGCTTCCCAATGTAGGAAAATCGAGCTTATTAAATACACTTACTCGCGCGAAGAGTAAGGTAGGGAATTATCTTTTTACCACCCTTGAGCCGTATTTAGGCGCATATTATGAGCTTATTATCGCTGATATTCCTGGACTTATCGAAGGCGCTTCGAGTGGCAGAGGGCTTGGAATTAAATTCTTGCGTCATATTGAGCGCACAAAAATAATCTTTCATCTCATTGATGCAGAAAGCGAAGATCCACTTAAGGATTATTCGGTAATTCGTGGTGAGCTTGGGGCTTATAATCCTGAACTTTTAAATAAGAAAGAATATGTAGTGCTTACTAAAATTGATGCAATGGATTCTGAGATGTGGAAGAAAAAGACAGAGAAACTTGAAGGCACAGGAAAAAAGGTATATCCAATCTCAATTTATGACGAAAAAAGCCTGAAAGAGATTAGGGTGCTTCTTAATGATTTAAAAGATAAAAAAATTCGAGGCGAATTATAGTGTCTTATGTATCGGGGCTTTCATTTTTTCTATATAAAACAAAAAATCCCGATGAAAGTCGGGATTTTTTGTTTCTATCGCGTTTTAGCGATTCCTACTCATGCCTTGTCTTTCTTGGTGACACTTGCGGCACTGAAGTTGGTTTAATCGAGCAGGATCTGGGTTGAATGGAAGCTCGGTGATTTCACCTCCGCACTTTGCGCACTTCCAGTTCCCCTTATACATCTGTCTCTGAAAACCACTATTGTTTTGATCGTATGCCATTTTACTTACGAATTTTTTATAATAAACGACCCTCGGGACTTTGAGCAAAATGGCCTTTTAAACGCCTATTTTAGCTTCTAAATCTACCTTATTGTTATTGTAGCGCGTTCTTTAAATTTTGTCAATATTTCATGATTCACCGATAGCACATTAATGGGTGATATAGTAAATGCAAAGGTCGCAAGAAAAAGGTCGCACAATAGTTATTTAACAATTAAAATCTTATGCCTCAAGATAATAATGCTAATAATAAAAACAAGCGACGAGGTTTTGCTGCTATGGATCCAGAACGAAGACGACAAGTCGCAAGTAAAGGTGGAAGGGCTGCTCATCAAAGGGGAACCGCACACGAATTTACTTCTGAAGAAGCCCGTGAAGCTGGCCGTAAAGGAGGGAGGCGAGGGTATACACGATCGTAATAATTAAATATCAACCTTTCGTGGGCGGGAGGGAAGGATGCGAAAGGTTAAGGTTGTTTTTATTCTTCGATATTTTTGTTTTTTGTATCTATATAATCGAAGATATTTTTTTTTATTTTTTCTATAAATTTCAAGACTTTCTTCTTCTCTTTTGGATTACGAGAGAAGTAATAATAGATGCCACTGATTATGAGTATGCTGAGAGTGGTTTTAAAAATTCCATCGAGTTTTTTACGAGGTTGCTCTTCGTGATTAAAGTTGTTCATAATCATCTTTTAATATTTTATCTTTGCTTTTTCTATAAAAACGAGCAAGAGTTTTATATGTTCGTATAAACCAGAAACCATCATCTTTTATCGAGTTAATTATGTATCGCATAGTATATTTTGCTCTCTGCATTTCTTCTTTTAATTCACGCATAATGTGCGCAAAGGAACGAAGTATCGCAATAATATAGAAAGTTATAATTATGCCACACACAATAAGTATGAAGAGCGTAATTGAAGTGATTGCAGTGAATGCATCGCTTGTAAAAAATGCAGTAAATGGCGACATACAATTACTCTGAATGCATGTGGGTGAAAATCATATTAACCCGCATGGTATTGCATTACATAGCATCTTCATGAGTAAGATGTATTGTGTAGACATGGATATTATTTTTCACTGGCTTGTAAGCACATTCGTCATCGCAATTACTGCGTATATTCTTCCTAGTGCCCAGATTTCTTCGTTCGGAGTAGCAGTTCTTGCGGCGCTTGTCTTGGGTCTCGTAAATGCATTTATTAGACCGTTTCTTGTGCTTATTACATTACCGATTAATGTCGTTACGCTCGGACTTTTTACGCTCGTCATTAATGCACTCATGATTATGCTCACAAGCGCAATTGTCCCAGGATTTAGAATTGATGGGTTTTGGTCAGCGCTCGTATTTGGAATAGTGATGGCAGTAGTGGGTTATATTGTAAGTCTTATCATCACTTATTAATTACGTTTCTCAATCAAATATTCGTCGAATTCAACATCCATGAAATCAGTTCGAATTCCTGCGTGAGCATGTTCTCCGTAAAGCGGTGCTCCAAGAGTTCCGTCATCAATTGCTTTTGCGATAAGTGTCCATGATCCCGTCCGGTTTATGTCTGTATAAAGATGTATATGGACAGTTCCATCTGAATTATCAAAAATAAGTGTTTTAATCCCTATCCACGTATTCTTCGGAATAAGATTTGGGTTTGATGATCGTTCATATATTCCTGGGAAGAGAGAAGAAAGTGCAAGGGTGTAGTAGGTTCCTTTGAGTTTTTTCTTGATTACTGCCTGCCCATCAACTCGTATTCCTGTATAATAAAGATTATTGCTATCCTTGTAGCGATTTAAGAAAAGCACTCCATTATGAGCAGCCCTATTTGGGCTTGGGCTTATATTATCGGCAGTTACTCTAAAATACATGCTTTGCTCAAAATTTGTCCATGAGGATTGGGATATGAGTCGAAATATATTCTGAGGGTGATAGCCATTATCAGTATCAAGCGGACTTGAGGCGTTGTACTTAAGTCGCCATGAGTTTGTGGGAGAGAGTTTTCCTGAGACTGTTTTCCCAATTCCATTCTCGATGAAGAAGTAACCCCCAGAATTAACCCACCAATCGCTGTTTTTGCTTTCGAGGTTATAGTCGGCTTCTTCGATTATCGTAGAGAGTGAATCAATTGCGTATGTATTATATGCTGGTGCTTGTACTTGTGTGCGTTTTTTGATTGAGGGTGTTTCGGGCACCTCAGTAGGTGCAGGAGTTTTATACTCTTCGATGTCGGTATCTCGAGAAAGTGGGATGAGTGGAGTGCGGATTTCTTGAGTTCTTCTTAGTGTTGTGACGTAAGAAAATAACCCCATAAAAAGAAACAGGCTTACAAAGGCTACAAGCATATTTTTCCCTAAATTGTTCATTGATGAAAACTCCATCGGTTCTCAGCATACATTAATGCATTACTGCAACATGAGCGCAATTGCTTCGGTTGTTGTCACTACTTTTGCCTTTTTCGTAGTGAGGTAATCTGTAACTTCTTGGATAACTTCTGGTGTGGTGCTGTATTGTGAGCCAGTATAATCCACGTTGTGGAAGGTGAGTATAAGCCATAGTTTATCGTAAAGAGAAGTATCAATCCATGACTTAATTTGAGAGGCGCTTGTGTTAACTGTTACTGGTTGCCGTTCGAGTAGAAATTTATCGGTTGTTTTCGTATTAAATCCAGCATTGCTTGTGCGTGCAGAAGTGTAGTATCTCGAGTTTCGAATAATTGAATCAGTGTTTGAATTATAATCTCCGAATGGATATGCAAAAGTTCGAACTGGACTTGCTCCTATAAGAAGGAGATCATCGCGTGAATCAAGTATTTCCTTACGCATATCATCTTCGCTTAATGCGGTGAGGTGCTGATGAGTTTCTGTATGAGATCCTATTTCATGCCCTTTTGCCTGCATATCAAGCACTTCTTCTTTATTCACGTATCCCGAGAAACCGGTAAGCCTATGGCTTACTATGTATTGAGTGCTTTTAATTCCTGCCTTATTTAAAATAGGAATTGCATTATCATAAATTGATTTCCAGCCATCATCAAAATGAAGGGTTACGAGCCCTTCATTAAAACGATCCGTGCTCGTTGTAGTTATAACTCCACCCTGAGTTTCTTTAATCCTAAGAACATAATTGTCTACATTAAGAATACCTATTCTATTAATAAGATGGAATACGGTAATTCCAACTATGTCTTGGGGAATAGTTATTGTTTTCTCTACGTGTGTCCATGCTGACGATGGAGGAAGTATTGCAATATCTACGTAAGAATACGTGTTATTTGAAGAACGTAATTGTACGGTAACGTAACTTTGTGTATTCGCGGTATAGTCATTTGCAAGCACATATATCTTTCCCGGCGTTACAGGAACTTCTTTAAAATACCATTTCGCATCACCACTTGTATATTCAGAAATCTCAACACGTGCTCCACGTGAGCTACTATGTCCCAATACAGGATAGGTAAAGAATGCTTTATTCACTCCCCATCGGCCCTTCAGCCACTCATCAGGCGCACTTCCTGTGGTGCTTAGTTCGAGTGAGGGATTTTTAACGAGGTTCAAGGGATCTTCTTCTTGCGTTTGAGTCTCCGGAAATTCTTCTCGAAGTTCGTAATTATCGACATTAAGAATGCCTACGTTTTTGATCAAATGAAACACAGTAAGTGACTGTACTCCTTGCGGCACCACAAATTCCTTTTCTGTTCTTTGCCATGATGTGGATGGCCCCAGTTGGGCAATATCTTTGTATATAAAGCCTCCATTAGTCATTTTAAATTGAATAGTAACGAAGCTTCCTATTGTAGCATTCCATGTGTCACGAAACACATATATCTTTCCCGGCGTTACAGGAACTTCTTTAAAATACCATTTCGCATCACCACTTGTATATTCAGAAATCTCAACACGTGCTCCACGTGAGCTACTATGTCCCAATACAGGATAGGTAAAGAATGCTTTATTCACTCCCCATCGGCCCTTCAGCCACTCATCAGGCGCACTTCCTGTGGTGCTTAGTTCGAGTGAGGGATTTTTAACGAGGTTTGGGCCTTCTTCATGTGCCGAAGCGGAATGAATTGAAGTGTGTCCTAAGATAAGTCCGATACCGATTAATAATAAAAAACCTTTTATATGCATATAATGTTTTAATATTAAAAATTTGAATAATATATTATGCGCGACTTTTTAATATAATAGCGTAGAGTATCTAAGCTCTACTGAAGTTTAAGTGAAGCATAAGATTTGAAGATGAGCGTTTCATGCGTATCTCATCTTAAGGAATGTACTATGTGTGTGCGTGACGACTAAAAAAAGAAAAACTTTTTATATGCACACACAAGAACTCACACAATTTGAGCACCTTACAGAAGAGAGGGCAGAAAATTCTTTAAAATATCGAATGATGATTTTATTTCTTGGAATGATCGCGCTCTTCTTAGTGGTCGTTATTAAATCCAAGAATATTAATAATTTAAATTATGACCCACTTTTTGTGGGGTATACTCTTTTCGTTACTACATTTCAGCTTTCACGAGTATTGAGTGCAATGTTTTTTAAAAAATCATTATATGAAGTAATTCCAGAAAAGGCAGAAGCGGAGAAGGGCGCTATTAAAAAAAGTGTATACGAACCAAGAGTAACATTTGTAATCCCATGTAAGAATGAAGAGAATGCAATCGAAAAAACAATAACTCAGTGTTTTGCCGCCGATTATCCAAAAGAAAAAATTGAAGTCATTGTGATTAATGATGGAAGCACGGACGGTACGGGCGAAGTTTTAAAGATGCTGAAGAAAAAATTCGAGTCGCTCATTGTCGTTGATTGGAAAGAAAATAAGGGAAAGCGTCATGGTATGGCGGAGGGATTCAACCGCGCAAAAGGCGAAATTATTATTCAGCTTGATAGTGATAGCTATATCGTTCCAGAAGAATTTCGTAATCTTATAAGTCCTTTCGAGAATCCTGAAATTGGTGGAGTATGTGCCCACGCAGACCCAGAAAATGCAGATACGAATATTCTTTCTAAAATGCAGGCGGCATATTACTTCATGTCATTCCGTATATTAAAAGCTGCTGAATCAAGCCACTATGTGGTGTTCTGTCTAAGCGGATGCTCTTCTGCATACAGAAAAGAAGCAGTGCTTCCGATAATGGACACTTGGCTCAATGAAACATTTTTGGGGAAACCAGTTACATGGGGTGACGATAGAGCGCTTACTAATTGGGTATTAAAGAGGGGGTATAAAACAATTTATACCGATGAAGTGAGAGCGCGCACAATTGTACCTACAACACTAAAACAGCTTTTTAAGCAGCAAGTACGTTGGAAGAAAGGATGGTTTGTGAATTCTATCAATGCAGGAAAATTTGTGTATAAAAAGCATCCATTTGTTGCGTTTACTTATTTTTATCCTCTTATTCTTGTGACGCTTCTCACTCCAGTCATGGCTACAAAGGCAGTTTATAGTGCGTTTACCGAAGAAATATCAAATACAATTTTTTATGTACTCGGAGTAATGCTAGTTGCCGCGATCATAACACTTTATTATCGCTATGTTGCGCGAGATAATAAACACTGGGGTTATATGTTTCTTTGGGCAGGACTTAATATGATCGTCCTTTCATTTCTTCTCTATTATGCGCTTCTCACAATCCAAAATAGAAAATGGGGAACGCGATAAGGTAAATCAATGAATACATCTATTAAAAAAATTAAAGCTCAGTTTACGATTCTTGTTGTTTTTCTTTTTTTGTTTGTAGTGGGCATGAGTTTTATTGTTCGAGATAATCCCTATTTTACGGGAACGTATATTACGGGGCTTGCGCAGTATTTTAAGTACAGAATCTCGTATGCTCGGAGCATAAACGAAACATGGCTTGCGAGTGTATCTCATGCACTAAAGCCAGGTTCTATTTATACCTTTAGTAGTAGCGAAGCGGAAGCAATTCCTGTACTTGTGTATCATGGACTTTTAGATAAACACGATGGATCGAAAATTAATATCCTCGTTGATGAATTTAAAGAACAAATGTTTGCTTTAAAAAGAGCCGGATATGAAACGATAGGGATGGACGATTTATATCAATTTATGAGGGGCGAAAAGAAGCTTTTCGATAAGTCATTTATGATCACATTCGATGATGGAAGGAAAGATAGCTATTACGAAGCAGACCCAATTCTAAATGCGCTCGGATACAAGGCAATCATGTTTGTGATATCCGATTATTCTTTGAGAGGAGAGAGTAGTTACTATCTCTCGAGGGAGGAACTGCGGCGCATGGAAGAAAGTGGTCGTTGGGAAATTGAATCTCATACAAAAAATGGGCACAGTGAGTATGATATTTCTCCCTACGGTGAGAAAGGACATTTTTTTAGTAATAAATTATATATCCCAAACGAAGATAGGCTTGAAACAGAAGAAGAATTTACTGCTCGCGTTGAGGATGATTTAAGGGGAGTAAAAGATGATCTCGAAAATGAAGTAGGTGTGCGCATTATCGGGTTTGCGTTCCCGTTTGGAGACTTTGGCAAGGATTCGTTTAATTTTAGGGATGCGCAGGAAATAGTTCGTAAAGCAACAGATGCGCTTTACCCGCTTTCTTTCTACCAAACTGATTTTAGAAGCAAATTCACATTTAATTATTTTGAAGAGACAAATAGTAAAAAAGAAAACTTCTTTATACGAAGAATAGATGCAGGTAATCCAGAGTGGAGTGCTGATAGGCTTATGGCCCTTCTTGAATCTGCGCATCCAAAATCACTACCATATCATGATGCTTTCTCAAGAGACAATGGCTGGATCACCGCGTGGAGTAATTTTAAGATAAAGGATAATGGCCTCATTATCAAAACAGGAAATGAGGAAACAGGCGCTGCCGCAATACTTGATGGCTCATTTCTGTGGAGGGATTACGTGCTTCGTGCGCGCGTGAGCTCTCCGCGAGAAAACGGAATTTATGTGTGGGCACGTTTCAAAGATGAGCATAATTGGGCTGGGTGCAATTTTGGAAAAAACTTTGTGCACGTTGAGCGCGCGATTCAAGGAGAGAAGCGTGTTATTAAAGGTATTCGTGATAATATCGAATATCCTGTGGGGGATTTTGAGGTTGCTATGAAAGCGTATGGGAGAAATGTTGAGTGTATTTTAAATGGAGAAGTCATTGTCCGCAGTTCATTCCTTGAAGAAGAGTTATCGAATGGTGGAATTGGATTTAAAACATGGGACGAGAGAGAAAATAATAGTGAAGTAATTATCAAAGAAGTTCATGTCGAAGAAATTAAATCTGAAAACAATGATTAGTTAATGATGCTTTTCAGCTCTTCGATTTCGAGCGGTTTTACAATGTGATAATGAAAGCCTGCTTCTTTTGAGCGGATTTTGTCCTCTTCTTGTCCATAGCCGGTAAGTGCGACAAATCGTGTGTTGCAAAGATTAGGATCATTTTTTAACTTCTTTGCAATTTCATAACCATTCATATCTGGCATTCCTATATCAAGAATAAGATAGTCAGGTTTATATAAAGGTGCTTCAGTAAGTGCAGAATGAGCATTGTGTAGGATGCGTGTATTATTACCTAATTTCTTTAGTAGTTTCCCGAGTGAAAGTGCGGCATCTTCATTGTCGTCTACAATCATGATGCGTTTATTACCTCTTGATTCTTGGATTGTGTGTTGGGCAAGAGGAGTTGTCTGTGGCGGGAGTGCATCTTCCTTCCTACGCGATTCAATGTTTGATAATGGGAAGGTTAAAATAAATTGGCTTCCTTTGTCTCTTCCATCACTTCTTGCTTCGATATTTCCTTTATGAAGCTCAGTAAGCTTTTTTACAAGCGTGAGGCCAATACCTAGCCCTCCATAAGAGCGAGTAAGGCTTTTATCTATCTGCATAAACATATCAAATATTGATTTCAGAGATTCGGATGGTATACCTATGCCATTATCTCTTACTTTTATCGTAATGGTCTCAATCTTCTTCACATCCTTCCTTGCTTCTATGTGAATTATTCCCTCGGGCTTGCTATATTTTGAGGCATTATTGAGTAAATTTACGAGGATCTGTTCTATCCGTAGAGGGTCTGCAAAAAGCATAAGGGGCTCATTTTTATGGAAAGAAGTGATAATTTTTTGATTTCGTGTATCTACGAGCGATTTTACAGCATTTACGGCATGTGCAATGCTTTCACGCACATCAATGTGCTGCTTGTGGATTTTAATTTTACCACGTGTAATCCGCGACACATCAAGTAAATCGTCAAGAAGTCGTGTTATGTTTCTAAATTGATGGTGAATTGTTGAAAAAGATTCTTTAATTTCCGCATCGTTTCTATTTTTCTTTAATTGCATATCGAGCATGTAGAGATTGTGTGCGATTGGGGCAAGGGGATTGCGTAATTCATGAGAGAGAGTTGCGAGGAATTCGTCTTTGGCTTTTATAGCTTTTTGTATTTCGTGATAGAGTCTTGAATTTTCCATGTATACGCCTACTTTATTGCCAAGCACTTCTGCAAGGCGTAGATCGTGAGCGTTGTATATATGCCTTGATTCTGCGGAGACGAATGTAATAGCTCCGAGGATATCAGTTTCGTGAGATAAAGATCGTATGGGAACTACTATAGCCGACACAAGTCCCAATTCTTTAACGATTTTCATGTGCTCATTATCATGAACTGCAGTATGGAGTATTGATTCAGTAATTTTTGGATAAAGTTCGGCTATGCCTTTTTTGATAACAGTTGCGGAGCGTACTTTGAGGTGATTATGAGGAGTGTAGCGCAGGAGTTCTTTCGCAAATTTCATTTTTGTCTTATCTTTGTGGACTACAAGTATGCGTTTTATGGATTCATCTTTTTTTAGAAGATCAATAATGCACCAGTTTGCGAAATAGGAATTGACGATTACATGCGCAAATTGAGGGAGTGTGATTTCGTAATCCAACGAAGAATTAAGAGATGTATTTGCATTCGCAAGAAGCGAGAGCGCTTGTTCGTGGCGTTTACGATCAGTAATATCGAGTATAAAGCACTGTGTGTGGAGGAAGGTATCTCCATCCCATATCGCGTTCGAATCAATAAGGACATATTTAACCGACTCATTTTTTGCAATGAGCTTTGCTTCGTATCCTTGGATTATTTTGCGGTTTCCGAGTTTCGCAAGTATGTCATCGGGAACTGATTTATCCACATGAAATTCGCGTATGTTGTGCCCTATGTATTCTTCGCTCTTGTAACCGAGAAGTTCCATGTCGGCTTTGTTAGCCCAAAGTATTGTTCCGTCTGGCGCTACCCAATGGATGCCGATTGCGGCATTGTTCATAAGTTTTAAAAACCCTTGATTTTCCGCGTGCAATTGTGGATGTCGAGACTTTAAATGCATAGAGAAAATACTTTACCACCATGCGTTCTTTTGTCAATCTAATTTAGATGAATACTCTTCTTCTGGATTAATTTGTTGTAGCGGAGTCTATGGTATTGAATGCTATTTGCCTATCCATAATATAAAACAAAATACGCCATTCCATTCATCGCATTCGCTGGTTTATTTAAAAATAAACATTAATAAAATAATATGTAGTATGCGATGGACGAATGTTCTGGCGTATTTTGTTTTCTATTGAGCTTTGATCATTATTAATTTTTTTTACTCTTATATATTGGACACTCTTCGTGATTCTCTTTGGAGTTCACACAAGAACTTCCTCTCACGGAATGCCTCTTTTTTTTGAATTAACTATATTAATAATACGAATGAGAAATGAATAAAATATGAAATGGTATCTGCATGACTCTATTAAATAGTTGGGAATCTTACTGTAACTCGTGTTCCTTTATTTGAAGCACTCTCAATTGCAATAGTTCCGTGATGTAATTTTACTATCTCTCGCACAATGGCAAGTCCAAGGCCAATGCCTTTTTGTCTATTGCCGATTGCCGGATACTCATATTTAAAAAATGGCTCGAATACTCTTGTTATTTTATCTGCCGGAATGCCGATTCCGGTATCCTGCACAAAAAGAGTAACTATTTTTTCTTTGTGGTCGAGAGTAATTGAGGAAGTTATTGTGCCACCACTCTTGGTAAATTTAATTGCGTTTGTGAGGAGGTTAGTTATGAGTTCCTCGATAGCTGTTGTATTGCCTCTAATGTGTGTGTGTGGTGCGTGGTTTTCTGCGGCAAGCGTGATGCCACTTTTAAGTGCAAGGGGACGCATATTTTCTGTAATACGAGATAATATTTCTCCCGGGTTTATGGAATGCATGGGCAATTCATGTGTTTCTTTGTCGTATTGTGCGAGATTTAAAAGATTTTTGAGCATTTTTGACATTCTATCGATCTCAGACACAGTGCTTTTTAGAATTTCTGTTATTTCTGGGGGAGTGTTGGCTTCATTAAGAAGCGCTATTTCTGAATTTGTTTTGATTATGGAAATCGGCGTGCGTAACTCATGGGACACATCAGCAATAAAGCGTTTTTGTGACCTCATAAAATTACGGATTTGTCTAAGGGCAAACAAAGAAATAAAATAGGCGATAATCGCAATGCAAATTGCTACACTGATATAGAGATAAGGATTATCTATAAAATAGAAAAGAATAGCGCCACATATGGGTAAGATGATAGTAGATGTGGCAAGTTTAAGGCGAGCGCGGAAAAAGGGATTATGCCTTAATTCGGTAGCCAATGCCTCGAACCGTTTCGAGAATCTTTTCGTCATGATTATTGTGATTCAGTTTTTTCCGCAAGTTCTTGATATGGACATCAACGACGTTGCTAAAAGAATCAAAATTAAAGTCCCATACATGGCTTAGGATTTGTTCCCGTTCTACGACTTCATTCGGATGGCGCATGAGATATTCAAGAAGTCGGAATTCCTTGAGCGTGAGGAGAATTTCAGTTCCACCACAGAGCATACAGAAGGCCTTTCTTGTGTTGGTATTAAGACTAAGACCTTGTGTGCGGAGTTCTGTGGGTAAATTGTGCTCGGGCCTTCTTAAAAGCGCTCGTAGCCGAGCCAAGAGTTCTTCAAACGAGAACGGTTTTACGAGATAATCATCAGCTCCGCAATCGAGAGCTCCTATTTTGTCCTCCACTTCGTCTCGGGCGGTCAGTATGATAATGGGTGTTGTAATGTTCTTTTCGCGAGCATTTTTACATATAACGCTTCCATCTTTTCCTGGAAGCATAAGATCAAGAATAATGATGTCATAATCTTGCGAATGGATTTCGATTCTTCGTTCTGCGGACTCGCCATCAGTCACGTAGTCTACGGCATATCCTTCTTTTTCAAGACCTTTCTTGAGTGATTTGGCGAGTTTTTCTTCGTCTTCCACAATAAGAATTCTCATGGAGTTTGATTAAGTGATTTTTTTAAGTATTAATTATTTTTTCGAAACTTTTTTAAGTTAAGTATCAAAGGAGTGAATTTATGATGAAAAATTCATAAAGTTGCCTCGGCCGAGTTCATAAAACTCACGAGGCCATCATTCTAATGGAAAAGATAAAAAATGTCAACAATTTAAAGCTATTTATCCACATGTTATCTCGCTTCCTTATCGCTTATACTTAATGTAAGCGTGTAAATGAATACACGCGAGCTATGTTTTGGAAGGAAAAGAACAAAGATCCCGGAGGAAAGTCGCATAAGAATCGAAAGTTAATCCACGTAATTTCTGCAGTGGTGATTTCGCTTTTTGTGATTTATGTAGGAGTGTACGCAGGCAACTTAACTCCTTCTGCAAATCCTGCTTCCACGATGTATACACTCACGCAATTATATAACTCAATTGCGGGTACTTTTGATTCCTCGGCAATTACTGCAAGTTCCACGGGAAGTATTATCGAGCAATTGAAGTATATTGCGAATAATCTTTTCTGGGCGTCATCTTCGGGAAAT
>Ga0155765_123_pt1 | contig 18713 bp, 13 predicted proteins | sample RifCSPlowO2_01_FD_107419 | JGI IMG/M metagenome (GOLD analysis project Ga0155765, IMG submission 107419) | Candidatus Harrisonbacteria bacterium RIFCSPLOWO2_01_FULL_40_28
AACGGCACCTGAAATGCGCACCTTCCGGGAGTCCCACTGAGGAGCTCGAGAAGGGAGATTTCTCCCTGCTCCTCGAGTTCCTTTGCCTGAGCCTCGTACTGGCCTCGGGCGTCAAGCTTCGACGACGCGACCAAGCCAGTGACCTCCTCGTAGACGCCCGAGTTGCGGACGCTACCGAGGAGGACGTATCCACGCCCGAAGGCGTCGATGAGGAATTCCTTCCTCTTCGTCGCCGACTGGCTTTGAAAAAACCTCTCGTTCTCCTCCCTCGCCGTCCTTGCGGGCGGCGGCGGAAGCTCCGCCTCCTTCGTAAGCCCCCTCTGCTTTAAATCCTCGAGGAAAGCGAGGATTGCGACCTTCTTCGCCTTTTCCTCCCTGAGGAGGAGAAGGCACGCCCGCACGTAGCTCTCGCCGGCCTTCTGCCGGACGAGGTCGCTTTCGGAAGCGAGCTCCGCCGAGATTCCGTCCTCGAGTTCGTTGAGCTTACGCTCAACGCGCTTCGAGCCGTACGCCTCCCGATCCTCTTGTGGGAGACTACGGAGCTCTCGGATTGCCTTCACTGCGTCCGCCATCCATGCGGGCAGTGCTTCGAGGTGCTCGCGCACCTCGAGCTTGTACTCATCCATTGCCGACTTTTCTTTCTTGATGTCGTCGACAACGGACGAGACCGGAGCGAGCTTTTTGAGGCTCGGCTTGCGCCTTGCCTCCAAGTCGATCTTCTCGTCCACGCGGTTAACGAGCCTCGGGATGTCTTGGAGGCTCTTCGCCTCCTTCGCTCCCTTTTTTTTCGACGAACTCATTTTTTCTCCTCTTGGTAGTAACCTACAAACAAAGTGGTTTTCGTTTCTATTTTTCGCTAGTTTTTCTCCTTTCTTAATTTAAATGTCAAAGAACGTACGATGCGAATAATGTATATTATAAACTTTTTTTTGTCAAGTACTCGTGGACTATTATGGAGAAAATTGATATTATGGTGAGGATTTAGTAATAATGTCCCTGTAGTGAAATGGATATCACGCGACGCTTCGAACGTCGTATTCCGGGTTCGAATCCTGGCGGGGACACTACCTATATATGCATATACTTGCCATTGAAACGAGCTGTGACGAAACAGCACTTGCGCTTATTGAAGCAGAGGAGAGGCACAATAAATCACCTCGCTTTGCTATTAAAGCTCATTATGTGTCATCGCAGGTGAAAATCCATGAACCTTTCGGGGGTGTTGTGCCTTCTCTTGCAAAGCGAGAGCACTTAAAGAACTTACCTATTATATTAAGGAAACTCGAGGATCGATTTCCTGATTTAGAGAAATTAACGGATTGTATTGCGGTAACCGTTGGTCCAGGCTTAGAGCCTGCGCTCTGGACAGGTATTAATTGTGCGCAGGACTTAAAGCATAGATGGAAAAAACCACTCATAGGCGTTAATCATCTGGAAGGCCATCTTTATAGTTTTTTTCTTTCTCCGCAATTAAAAAAACACAATATTGATGATCTTTTCCCTTGTATTTCTTTGATTGTAAGCGGGGGACACACACTGCTCCTTTGTGGCGAAAGCCTTAATAAATGGAAAAAAATAGGGGAGACACGCGACGATGCGGCAGGGGAAGCATTTGATAAAGTTGCAAAAATGCTCGGCTTGCCATATCCGGGTGGGCCTATTTTAGAAAAGCTTGCAGAAAAAGGAAATTTGGAGGCAATAAACTTCCCACGGCCCATGATATATCACAAAAATTATGATTTTAGTTTTTCTGGTCTTAAAACCGCAGTATTGTATTATATTCGAAGTCTCAACGAAGGCGATGTTCGCATTATTAACGAATCCACGAAAGCAGATATTGCGGCAAGTTTCGAGAAGGCATTAATTGATGTTATTACTCATAAAACAAAAAGAGCTCTTGTGGAATACAATGCTCGCTCGCTTATGCTTTCAGGTGGGGTTGCCGCAAATGAAGCTTTGCGTGCTTCTCTCTCCTCTGTGGCGCGTACTGTAAGAATCCCGTTTATGGTTGCGCCGTCTGAATTTAATACCGATAACGCAGTAATGATTGGAGTTGCGGGGTATATGAAATACATTTCTAAAAAGAAAAGCACGATTAAAGCTCAGGCTCACCTTACTATATAGTATAAGTTATCCTCTAGTCGGTGTATGAGCTTCCTTCTATAATTCTAAGTGATGAGTTTTATAGACAAGCATAAACACTTTTTATTCCCGGGAATTTTTGTATTCTCCTTCTTTTTTTGGCTTACCCTTTTTGGGGTGATTGATGTTACGCGTGCATGGACGAATCCAGTAGGGAATCCTCCTGCTGGTTCAGGAGGAGTAAGTGTATCCGGAGGGAAAGTTGGAATTGGCACCACATCTCCCCAGGGCAAGCTTGATGTAAGCGGAGGAATTTCTATTGGGAGTTACGCGGGAGTTAGTGTCCCTCCCATAGGAGGCATTATTGCTTCTGGTTTTGTGGGAATTGGAAAATCCAATCCTTTAGCAGAGCTCGATGTTGAGGGAACAATTAAGGGTTTAAGCTTGAAATTTCCAACTCTCGGCGCGTCGTTTGCAGAGCCAGGGTATGTAATTACTTCGATAGATACAGAAGGACGTACCGAATGGAAATCGCCTCCTAATGGATTTGTTGGCGGTAGCGCGGCGATTGGGTATATTGCTCGATTTGTAAGCTCAACTGCAGTAGGAACATCTACTATATATGAAACGGATGGGAAAGTGGGATTGAATACCGTTTTGCCTGACGGGAAATTTGATGTACATGGCGAAACGAATATTGGGACTCCTACCGGAGGTCCTTGTTGCGCAGGGTACTATACTCTTTCTCTTAATGATGATGGCTCTAATGCTCCTACGCTCCAATTTCATGACCAAGATGTTGCGGAGGGACAAATTGTGCTTCGTACAATAAACGGCGAGCGCGCTTTTGTTTTTGAGAGTACCCAGGGGCCAATGAAAGGAAAATTCACAGGAGATCTCTTGGTGGAAGGTGATGTGATAATGGGAAGTAATATAGGGATAGCTCCTGTGGTTATCTCAAGTGGAACCGTGTATGCAGCCCAAGCAATATATCAATCAGGGCGAGGTGCTTCTGAGCAAGTGCTCTATGCGGATTCTGTTAATCGTTACATAGTCGAAGCTCCCGCGGCTGATGTAGGGAGGGTAGTTCCTCTTAATCCTGCTATTGTGTCGAATTTTTGTCGCGACAAAGATGGATGCACGGTGAGTATCCAGATGATTAATTGGGATACTATGAATTATCCGTCTCTCGTTTCGAATCGCGAAGAGCGGCTTTTTATCGCAGAAGAAGATGTTGCAGGAATTTTGCCTTCGCGAACGTGGTGGCAAATACAAGGCACAACCGAGAATGGATATGCTAGGGGTCTTGATGGTGATTCCGTGACTCATGAATGGCATGTGTGGGATTGTATATTAACCGACGCCGAGAATTCTACTGACTCAAGTAATGGAAGAACTGATAATGCAGGACAGGGCGGATTCGGTTTACTTAATGTGTCTGGAGGTTCTTTTTCTGACATCACCACAATGTGTCGTGTCGTTCTTTTTGATTAAGCAAATAAATAATTATGAGGCGTAGAATAATAAAACAACTTATATATGGGTTGTTCTTTATATTTATTATCTCCGCGATCTCATACGTAGTATATGTGGCACTACTCGAAGGACCTGTAAGCTGTGTTGATGGAGTAAGAAATCAGAAAGAAGAGGATATTGATTGTGGGGGGCCATGCATGTCGTGCGTTCAAAAACATGCAATTCCTTTGAAAGCCGAGATAGTTCGAGTAATCCCGTTTGGTGCTCGTGTGTTTGCAATACTTACTTTCATTAATCCAAATACTGCATTAGGAGCAGATCGTTTCGATTATATCATTGAAGTGCATGACACGAACGATGTTTTGATACATTCAGAAACTCATTCTTCTTTTTTGTATGCTGGAGAGACAAAAATCATTGCAGAGCCCGATCTTCTTGTAAAATATAATCCTCGACACAGGACAAGTGTTCGTATTATCGACACTAAATGGAATAAGATTTTGGATATTAAAGCTCCTCAGATCGATGTAGTGAATATTATCACTTCATTTGCGGAAGATGAAATTATTATAAAAGGAGAGATCCGTAATAAAGAAGCGCGTGAATTCCCTTCTCCTGTGCTTCATATTATCCTTCGAGATAAGGACAGAAATGGCATTGGAGGAACTCGTACTGTGCTTGGAGCGCGTCTTCGTGCATTTGATTCAGAATCTTTTCAGGCTATGATTCCTGCATACGATGGGCTTCAAAAAGCAGATCCTCGTTTTACTCAGATTTTCGTAGAAGCTCGTTAGATTTTTAAAGCTTGTGTGTGTCATATGTTTGAAATGGTAAGAAAGTTTGATTGGCCACTTATGGCTGCATTTTTTGTGCTTTTTGCATGCAGTCTTCTCGTGCTTTCGAGTATTGCTTACGAACTTTTCTGGAGTCAATTGATGTGGATTTCTCTTTTTTTGTGTGGGGTGCTTATTATGGCATCAATTAATTGGCGCACTCTTATTAACTATCCATGGATTGTGTGGGGATTTTATGTGATTGCGGTTGTGCTTTTGCTTATTACTGTGATATGGGGACGTACTATAAGAGGCACCGCGAGTTGGATTACTATTGGTTCTCCTGAGTCAGGGATTCGTTTTCAGCCGGCGGAGCTTGCAAAAGTCGCTCTTATTATTTTATATGCTCAATATTTTGCCAGAAGACACGTGAGTGTCGCAAGTCTTCGTACTATCGCGCTTTCATTTCTTTATTTCGTTCTTCCTGCTTTTATTATTTTAAAACAACCAGATCTTGGATCGGCATCAATTCTCTTCGGTATATGGTTCGGGTTTTTGCTTGTAAGTGGATTACCTCTCAGGAGAATCATTGCAAGTATAGTCATTTTTGGGGTCATCGCTCTTATTGCATGGCAATTTTTATTAAAACCATATCAGAAAAATCGTATTATCGGGTTCATCTCTCCAAGTTACGATCCACTCGGTATCAACTATAATGTTACTCAATCAAAAATAGCGATTGGTTCGGCGGGTTGGTGGGGGAAAGGATACGGACAAGGCACTCAATCCCATTTAGGATTTCTTCCTGAGGCTCATACCGACTTTATTTTCGCCGCCTTTACCGAGGAATGGGGCTTTATCGGGGCACTTTTTCTTATTGGTGTTCTTGGTTTTGTTATTCTTAGGATTATTAAGATTGGAATTCTTTGCGAGGATAATTTCGGGCGATTTGTCTCCTTGGGAACTGCGCTTATGATTCTTATTCAGTCCTTCCTTAATCTTGGTTTTAATTTGGGTATCTTGCCGGTGGTGGGCATACCCCTTCCTTTTTTAAGTTATGGAGGCTCCCATCTATTGACTACGGGACTACTTGTCGGTATAATTCAGAACATTGCTATCCGCTTAAAATAAAAGCGTAATGTTCTGGCTTTTTAAAAAAGGATTTTGGTTGGGCGTTGTTTTTGTGTTGGCGTTTTTTGTGCTCATTGCGGGATATTTTCTCTATACTCTTCAGCCTGTCGATGCATTAAGTAAGAGAGTAGAGATTGTCTCTATAGAAGAAGGAACCCGATTTGCTGATATCGCAGATTTACTGAGTGAGCGAGGCCTTATACGTTCGGCAAAAAGCTTCAAATTATACAGTATCTTACGGGGAGAAGCTCAATCACTTCGATCCGGGATATATGTTCTTCGTCCTGCATCAAGTAGTAGAGAGCTTATTGATCAGCTTTTGGGGCTCATAAGTCAAACAGTAACACTTACTTTCAGGGAAGGCATTACTTTCAAGGAAATCGATACTCGGCTTGCTTCGTATGGGATTCTTAAAGAAGGAGCTTTGCTTGAAATATCTCCTCATGAATTTTCTGAAGAATATCCATTCCTAAAGAACGCTACTTCGTTTGAGGGGTTTCTTTTTCCTGATACATATGAGTTTTTTGCTCCCTCATCCCCTAATGTGGTACTTGATAAATTTCTTTCTAACTTTGAGCGTAAGGCATATCCTGTTCTTAGGGATCTAACTGCAAAGAACTTGAAGAAGAAAATTACAATCGCTTCGTTGCTTGAGCGAGAGGTTCCTTTTCTGAAGGATCGATTGATTGTTGCAGGTATTTTAGAGAAAAGACTTAATATTGGTATGCCGCTTCAGGTTGATGCAACGGTGTTATACACAAAATGTGGTGGACTTATTACCGAATGCGCTAATAGATCATTGAGTAAAAAAGATTTTTCATTCGATTCTCCCTATAATACCTATCTATATAATGGACTCACTCCTACTCCCATAGGAAATCCAGGCCTTGATGCGATCATGAGCGCTCTTCGAGCAACGTATTCACCCTATTTTTATTATCTCTCCGATCCCCGTACTCAAAAGACAATTTTTTCCGAGACTATTGACGAACACAATGAAAATCGTTTTAAATACTTAAATATATAGAACAACGTGGATAACCTATGATTTTAGGTAGGTTTTCTTTTATTATGATCCCCTTCATACATATATCACCTCATAGTCCTCCTTTTTACAAAAGAGTGCGATTAATAAAAGGTCTCATTTTTATAACAATATCTTACTAATTTTAATACATAACAATTTATATGCCAAAACTCCCTGTTAAGGTTTTTACAAGTCAAACGAGAAATATCCCTATTGATCAGCCTAATTTAGCTGAAATCCAATTTAATTCATATGACTGGTTTAAGGGTAAGGGTCTCAAGGAGCTCTTTCAGGAGATTTCGCCTATTAAGGATTTCAGTGGAAAAGAATGGGAGCTTTATTTTGAAGATCATTATTTCGATGAACCAAAATACGACGAGGATCAATCTCAGTTTAAGGATCTTACCTACGAAGCACCTCTTCGAGTAAAGGTTCGCCTTCTAAACAAAATCAATAAAAGAGTAAAAGAGCAGGAAGTATACTTAGGTGATTTTCCGCTTATGACAACGCGCGGAACATTTATTATAAGTGGCGTTGAGCGTGTAGTTATTTCTCAATTGATTCGTTCAGCAGGGGCATATTTCACTGCATCCGCAGTTCGTGGACATAAGCTTTTTGGAGCGAAAATTATTCCTAATCATGGCGCGTGGCTTGAATTTGAAACAGATTCAGATCAATCAATTGGAGTGAAAATCGATCGAAGAAGGAAGGCTCCCGTTACCGACCTTTTGCGTATTTTTGGACTTGAAACCAATGAAGAAATCATTAAGGTTCTTGCAGGAGGGGATGAAGCGATGGCGGAATATGTAAAAGCAACATTGAAACGTGATACCGCAAAAACAGTCGATGAGTCCTATATCGAAATTTATAAGCGTATCCGTCCAGGTGATCTTGCAACAACAGAGAACGCAAAAAGTTTAATTGATTCAATGTTTAGGCGGGGTGATAGGTATGATCTTTCTCTTGTTGGTCGATTTAAGTTAAATCAACGCCTTGAAACAAAAGGCGATTCTCGGCTTTTGGAATTAGATGATCTTGTGCGTATTACCAAAGAGATTATTCGTATGAATCTTAATACCAATGCAGAACCAGATGATATCGACCATTTGGGAAACCGACGACTTCGTCCAGTTGGAGAACTCTTGCAAAATAGAATGAGAACGGGATTGTCTCGTTTGAGGCGCACTATTCAGGATCGTCTTTCTACGCTCGAACCAGAAACTATAATGCCTGCGCAACTTATTAATGCTCGTCCATTGCTTGCGGTGGTTCGTGAATTCTTCTCTTCTTCTCAGCTTTCTCAGTATATGGATCAAATAAATCCATTATCCGAGCTTGAACATAAGCGTCGTATTTCCGCGATGGGTCCAGGAGGACTTACAAAAGAGCGAGCGGGTTTTGAAGTACGTGACGTGCATCGATCTCATTATGGGAGGATTTGCCCTATTCAGACACCAGAAGGAGCAAATATTGGTCTTATTAACTATCTTTCGAATTATGCTCGATTAAACGAGCTTGGTTTCATTGAGACACCATACCTTAAGGTAGAGAATGGTCGTGTTACAAGCGAAGTGCGCTGGGTTGATGCAATAGAAGAAGAAAAATATAATATTGCCCACGGGGGTGTTAAGTCCGATAAAGATGGAATGATTATTGATGAGATCGTGGAAGCACGCGTGAAAGGTGAGCCTGGTACCTGCTCTCGAATGGATATTCATTATATTGATATAGCACCGCACCAGCTTATCAGTGTCGCTACCTCTCTTATTCCATTTTTGGAAAATGATGACGCAAATCGTGCGCTTATGGGATCCAATATGCAACGTCAGGCAGTGGCACTTATCCGCCCTTCAGCTCCATGTGTAGGCACGGGAATGGAGGAAAAAGCAGCCCATGATTCTTATTATCTTGCGACGGCTCCTGAGGAAGGAGTTGTGACTGAAATAGATTCAGATCACGTGATTATGAAAGGAAAGAGCGGGAAAATATATTCCTATAAATTAAGAAAATTCCGTCGTTCAAATCAATTCACTTGTATTTCTCAGAAGCCTACCGTACTTTTGGGAGATAAAGTAAAGAAAGGCGATGTGCTTGCCGATGGCCCCTCAACGGATAATGGTGTTCTTGCACTTGGGCAGAATTTACTCGCCGCATTTTTGTCATGGGAAGGAGGCAATTATGAAGATGCAATCGTGCTTTCGGAGCGTGTGGTAACTCAGGATCTTTTTACGTCAATTCACCTCGAAGATTTTTCGTGTGATGTTCGCGATACAAAGCTTGGTCCTGAGATCACAACTCCCGATATACCAAACGTTTCTGAGGATAAGCTTAAGAATCTCGATGAAGAGGGTGTGATTCGCATAGGCGCAGAAGTGCGTGCAGGCGATATACTGGTTGGAAAAATTTCACCAAAAGGTGAGTCTGAGCTTACATCTGAAGAGAGGCTTTTGCGAGCAATCTTTGGTGAAAAGGCTCGAGACGTAAAAGACACATCTCTTGTACTTTCTCATGGCAAACGTGGTCGTATCGTAGGTGTGAAGATATTCTCTCGTGAACGTGGCGATAAGTTAGAACCTGGAGTGATTAAGAGAATTCAGGTGCAGGTTGCTGAGCTTAGAAAGGTAATGGCAGGCGACAAACTCGCAGGTCGTCATGGTAATAAGGGTGTTATCTCGCAAGTCCGACCTATTGAAGATATGCCATATCTTGAAGATGGTACTCCTGTTGACGTGGTATTAAATCCGCTTGCTGTTGCATCCCGTATGAATTTAGGTCAAATTCTCGAGACTCATCTTGGGTGGGCAGCAAAGAAATTGGGATATCGTGCAGTTACCCCAGTGCTTTCTGGAGCAACTGAGGGACAAATCAAAGACGAGCTTGAGAAGGCTGGTTTGCCTCGAAGCGGACAAGTAATACTCTATGATGGCCGCACGGGAAAGCCATTTTTGAGACCAGTGACTGTGGGGTATATCTACATTATGAAGCTAAACCATCTTGTTCAGGACAAGATTCACATGCGCTCAACTGGCCCATATTCACTTATTACCCAGCAGCCACTTGGAGGTAAGGCTCAGCTTGGAGGACAGCGTTTTGGAGAAATGGAGGTGTGGGCTCTTGAAGGATATGGAGCAACGCATGCTCTTCAGGAAATGATCACTATTAAATCTGATGACACACTAGGACGATCAGCCGCATATGAATCAATTATTCGAGGAGAACCAATCAGAAATCCCAATATACCCGCGTCATTTAATGTTTTAATTAATGAACTAAAGGCACTTGGATTAAATATAGAAAAGGTCACTTTAGAGGGCGACAAAAAAGAAGAAGCCCAATAACACTATTATTAAACTTACACATCATGGAAGACTTTAGCGGACTTAAAATCAAAATCGCATCACCTCAAGAAATTCTTGCCTGGTCATATGGAGAGGTAACAAAGCCTGAAACGATTAACTATAGAACTCAGAAGCCTGAAAAGGATGGACTTTTTTCTGAGCGTATTTTTGGACCCACACGAGATTGGGAATGTTACTGCGGAAAATATCGTCGTATTCGATACAAAGGAGTTATTTGCGACAAGTGCGGTGTTGAGGTGACTCGATCTATCGTAAGGCGCGAACGTATGGGGCATATTAACCTTGCAACGCCTGTCGCTCATATATGGTTTTTAAAGAATTCCCCATCTCGACTTAGTCTAATTCTTGATATCCCTCTTCTCCAGCTTGAGAAAGTTGTTTACTACAACTCATTTATTATTACCGACATAAATGAAGAAAATAAAAAGAGAGTGCTTGCTGAGGTAGATAAAGAATTTCGTGCGCGTAAAAAATCAGGCGAGGAGGAAGATCCAGAGAAATTAAAAGTTGCCACACAGAGAACACGACAAGGTTTGGAATCTTTGGAGGTTGGACAAGTAATTGATGATATAAGCTATAGCAATCTCGCGCGGAGATTTGCTGATGTATTTGAAGCGAAAACAGGCGCGGAAGCAATACGAACAATCCTCGAAAGGATTGACCTTGACAAGCTCGCACTTGATATTGAAAAAGAAATCAGAGACCAGCGTGTTCCTGAGCAGAAGGCATTGAAGCGTTTAAAGCTTGTGCGTTCGATGATCGCAAATTCGATTAGGCCCGAGTGGATGATTATGACGGTGCTTCCTATTCTTCCTCCGGATCTGCGACCAATGGTTGCGCTCGATGGAGGACGATACGCGACATCCGATCTAAATGATCTATATCGCCGTGTTATTAATCGCAATAATCGATTGAAGAAATTAATGGAGCTTGAAGCACCCGATGTTATTCTAACGAATGAAAAAAGAATGCTCCAGGAAGCTGTTGATGCGCTTATTGATAACTCCGCTCGGTTTGGAACTCAACAACTCTCGACTCAACATCGGCCTTTGCGATCTTTGGCTGATATGTTGAAAGGTAAGCAGGGACGTTTTCGTCAAAATCTTTTAGGAAAGCGTGTTGATTATTCAGGACGTTCAGTAATCGTAGTGGGGCAGGAGCTTAAACTTGATGAGTGCAGTCTTCCAAAGAAAATGGCTCTCGAGCTCTTTAGGCCTTTTGTGATCCACGAAATTTTGAAGCGCGAAATGGCGTTTAATATTAAGAATGCGAATCGTCTCATTGAAGAGGCTCCTCCAGAGGTATGGGCAATTCTTGAAGAGGTTATTTCAACTCGCAAAGTGCTTTTAAATCGTGCGCCAACTTTGCATCGCTTGGGTATCCAAGCCTTTAAACCTCTTCTTGTTGAAGATTTAGTAATTCGTATTCCACCAATGGTATGTCCTGCGTTTAATGCCGATTTTGATGGAGACCAGATGGCAGTTCATTTGCCTCTTACTGAAGAAGCTCAAAAGGAAGCTTCTCAACTTATGATCTCGAGTCATAATTTATTAAAACCTGCAAACGGCGAGCCTATTGCGGTTCCTACTCAGGATATCGTGCTTGGAATTTACTTCATTACCAATATCCGACCAAATGCAAAAGGTACTGGTAAATCATTTGTGAATGCGGAAGAGGCACTGCTTGCGTATGAATTTGGTGCTCTTGATATCAATGCGCTTGTCAAAATAGGCAATAAAGAAAATCGACTTGAGACGTCGTGTGGTCGAGTATTATTCAATCAAGTGTTGCCACAAGATTTCGGATTTATTAACGAGGCTCTTGATAAAAAGACTCTTACAAAGCTCGTTGGACGCCTTGTGAATCGTTATGGCCAAGAAATGACAAGTTCGATTTTGGATAAGATAAAAAAGATTGGATTCGAGAACGCTACAAAGTCCGGCATTACATGGGGAATGGACGACCTCATTACTCCTAAAGAGAAACAGGGCCTTATTAAGAAAGCTGAGGGAGATGTGGCGTTAATTGAAAACCAATACACGGAGGGATTGCTGACTCTTGCCGAGCGACGTGCTCGTATTATTAGCGTATGGGAAAAAGTGAAGGCAGAGATTGCAAAAATAGTCCCGCAATCTCTTGATTTCTATAACTCAGTTCACATGATTATTGCCTCAGGTTCTCGAGGTTCGTGGTCTCAGCCTACTCAGATGATGGGTATGAAGGGGCTTGTAGTAAATCCTAATAACGAAATTATTGAGCTCCCAATTAAAGCATCATATAAGGAAGGCTTTAGTGTGCTCGAGTATTTCATTTCAAACCACGGAGCTCGAAAGGGTTCAACTGATACTGCGCTTAAGACTGCTTCTGCGGGATATCTTACCCGTAGACTTGTTGATGTATCTCAGGATTTGATAATAAGAGAAAATAATTGTCGAACCAAAGAAGGTATTGAAATTAATCGCATAGAGGGACAGAAGTATGGTCACAATTTTGGAAATAGACTTTTCTCTCGAGTCCCGCTTGAAGACATCAAAGAAGGCAACCATGTGCTTGCGAAGGCGCTTGAAGTCATTGACAGGCCAACAGCGGACCTTATTGATAAATCGAAAATTAATATAGCGAAGGTTCGATCGCCGATTACGTGCAAAACATTGTATGGTGTTTGTGTGCTTTGTTATGGATATGATCTTGGAAAAAATAAGTTAATCGAAGCAGGAGAGGCGGTGGGTATTGTTGCGGCGCAATCTATTGGCGAACCAGGAACTCAGCTTACGATGCGCACATTCCACACTGGTGGTATTGCAGGAGTTGATATTACTCATGGACTGCCTCGTATTGAAGAAATTTTTGAGTGTCGTGAGCCAAAAGGCAAGGCTATTATCTCTCCAATAGATGGATTCGTGATTGGCATTGAGGATAAGGAATTATCGCGCACGATACGGGTTAAAGTTATTGATGGCAAAAAGAAAGAAAAAGTGATTGAATATTCTACTCCCCGATTCACGACGTTATTCGTGAAAATTGGCGATACGATTAAAAAAGGAGACCAGCTTTGTGAGGGTCCCATTGACCCACGTGATATTTTCGCGCTTCGAGGCCGTGAGGAAGCTGAGCATTATATTATTGATGAAGTTCAAAAGATTTATGTTGCGGAAGGTGCCGCAATTAATGATAAACATATTGAAGTAATTGTGCGCCAAATGTTCTCGCGTGTAAGAATTAAGGAAGCTGGCGACACCCATTTTATCGTAGGAGAGATTGTCGAGAAGTCGCGTTTTCTTGAAATTAATCGAGAAATGAAGAGACAAGGAAAACAACCGGCTCGTGCTCAGCAATTGCTCTTGGGCATTATCAAAGTTGCACTCTCAAGTGAAAGCTTCCTCTCTGCGGCCTCGTTCCAGGAGACTGCTCGAGTACTTGTACGAGTTGCAAGCGAGGGTCGAGTTGATTCTTTAAGGGGTCTTAAAGAAAATGTTATTATTGGCAGGCTTGTTCCTGCGGGCACTCATTTTAGGAAGATGATGGAGGGTAGCTCTCACGAAGAGACAAGGGAGGAGGTAGGAGATGAAAAAGTAGCAGCATAACAAGAATTACCCCGATTGACTTTGTGATATAAATTGATTAGACTAACGAAACAAAATTAGTATTATGACTAAAAGCGAAATTGATACAAAAGACGAAGAATTGCGCGAGTACGAGCTCGCAGTTCTCTTGAAAGGAGAAAATGCGCTTGAATCTCTTATATTAATTCTTCGAAAGCATGGAATAGTTCCTGATTCCCAAAGTCCCTTTGAGCGTATCCGTCTTGCGTATCCTATTAAAAAAGAGAACGAAGCAGAATTCGGCTTTTTGTGCTTTAAGTCATTACCTGATAAAATTCAATTAATTGACAAGGAATTACGTCTTGTTTCTTATGCGCTCCGCTTCCTCCTTATTGCGCGAGAGAAGGTAGTTTCGCACAATATTTCCAAGCACGAAGAGGTTTCTTCAGCACCAACTTCTCCACAAATAACGCCTGAGTCTCAGGCAGCGCCTGCAAAGAATATGTTGAGCAACGAAGAATTAAAGGCACGCCTTGAGGAGATCTTAAAATAAGATTACATATGAATTTAAATAAAGTTTTTATTTTAGGAAGATTAACGGTTGATCCTCAATTACGCACTACTCCGACTGGCCAGGCAGTTGCAACCCTTGGATTAGCGACGAATCGTGTGTGGATGGACAAGAATAATAATAAGCAAGAGCAAGTAGAGTTTCATAACGTTATTGTTTGGGGAAGACAAGCAGAGATTGTAAAGCAATTTCTTGCAAAAGGAAGTCTGTTGCTTGTGGAAGGGAGGCTACAGACCAGGTCATGGGTAGATAAGCAGGGGCAAAATAGAAAAACTACCGAGATTGTTGCTGATAAGGTTCAATTCGGACCTCGAACGAGTGGGGGGGCAGATAGAGTACAGCCATTTAATGCAGGTGAAGATCAGAGTAAGGACAGTAATGCGATGCAGGGCGGGAATGTCCCTCAAGTTGCGACTATAGATATTAGTGAAGAGAGCGAAGAAATAAAACCAGAAGATATAGGATTTTAATCATTTTATTATCATGCGTCAGTGCGTTTTTTGTTCACAAAACTTATCGGTTATAGATTACAAAGACATCAATCTCTTAAAGAGGTTTGTTTCTCATCAGGCGAAAATCATTGATCCTCAACATACGCGAACTTGTGCAAAGCATCAAAGAAAGCTTTCTCTTGCAATTAAGCGAGCGCGCTTTTTGGGACTTTTGCCTTTTGTTAGAAATTAAATGTCATTAAATTTAAATATATTTAATGCAATTTACGGTCTTGCCCACACGTCAAGATTTCTTGATGCGTTTGGGGTATTTATAGCCCACTACTTTCCTTACCTCCTTACGGTTGGGGTCATTCTTCTTCTCTATAAAGAAAAAGACATCACCTTAAGGCTTTATACATTCTTTTTCGTGATACTTTCTACTCTACTTGCACGAGGTATTTTTATATATGGCATAAGCTTTTTTTATAAGAATCCAAGACCATTCAATGTGCTTTCCGAAGTTGAGCCATTGATCACAGGGCCTTCAACGCATTCTTTTCCTTCGGGACATGCGACGTTTTTCTTTGCACTCGCAATGGCTTTTTATTTCTATAATCGCACATGGGGATACGTAGTGGGCTTGTGTGCGTTTTTTATAGGAATAGCGCGTATTTTTGTGGGCGTTCATTGGCCACTCGATGTAGTCGCAGGAGCGTTTATCGGGATAATGAGCGCATGCCTCATGAGAATGCTTTTGCCTCGCATTCCGAAAACTATTGAGTAGCTTCTCTTATAGAATAATAGGTGCCGTTACAGGTGGGGAATATAAAATCGAGTAATCCACGCTCGGTTTTTTTATCGAATGAAAGGATGATGGTATTGCTATCGCTATTAAAGATTGGGTCCACTGCCTTTTCGACTATTCCGTGTGTGTTTTTACTCATGATAATAAAAGGAAGCATGATTTGAGGTTCTGTGAAGTGTGTGGAGAAAAAGTACGAACACTGCTTAGTATTGCACTCCTTGCTCTTAAAAGTGATCGGCAATTCTCCGCTTTCTTTTATAAATACTTTTTTCTTTACCATGTCTTCGTAGTATATTGTCTCTGGTTTTCGAGTCGAAAGTGTATTTATTGCGTGGGCGAAATTATTCTCGGCATTTTTAAATTGAGGGTCAATGGTGAGTGCCTCGCAAAGGTAGGGAAGGGCCGCAAGTGGATTGTCTTCATCAATAAAAAGCGCACCGATATTGCTATAGGCTTCTCTGTGGTTTTTGTTTATTTCAATTGCGTGTTTAAAGTGTGCAAATGCTTCCTTTGTATTACCCTCCATCCTTAAAATATTACCGAGATTATTATGTGCCTTCCACGGCTCTCGAAGCCTCCCTTTTGCAATTACTGATTCAAATAATGTTTTTGCGTATGCATATTCTCCATTATCTCTTAAAATAACCGCATAATTATAAAGAATGAGGTCCGCATTGGGGTTTTTGATGAGTGTATCGTTGTATAAAATTACATCATTTTTCCAATCAAAAGTGCGTTTTATTACGACCGAAGACGCGAGAATAATCACAAGAAGAAATACCACCCTCAAAACTCTTTGGGATATATAGGGGTATCGTTTCATGAGAAAATTCGCGAGAAGTGCCACGAGAAGAGAAAATCCAATGCCTGACGCAAATGCATATCGCTCTGAAAACACATTCTCTCCGAGTGAGTTTATAAAAATAAGCGCAGGAGATAAAAATATGAAAATCCATAGACATGCGAACAGTATAATGGCGCGGTTTTTTCGAAACGCGGTGTATGCGAGCAAACTAAATAAGATACAAAAAAGAAAAGAATACATGAGGGACGTAGGCGTAAGAGAGGACACTCCAAATTCGTAGAAAAAATTAAGAGGGTAGGGATAAATAAGTTTTTTGAGATACAAGCCAAGTAAGCTAAAAAAGTGCACAATTCGTTCCTTCGGCGTGAAGCTATAAAATCCATCTGTTCCAAGGCTCCCTAGTACATACATACGAGCTCCGAGGTATAAGAGAAGTATGGGTACAAATAATATATACCGAATAATTTCTTTGCGAGTTATTAATTCTTTTACGGATTTTTTAAAATGAAAATAATCAAGAATAAGTAAAATGATAGGCAAAAATACAGCAGGTTCTTTTGAGGCAATTCCTAATCCATATGCGCCATAAACCCACTCATAAGACGTAATTTGATTCTTTCGATAAAGAATATGAAGTATCGTTCCGGTTACTAAAAAGATAGTATACGTAAGTTCGGGTACTGCGGCGATCCATGCGACAACCTCTGTATTTATGGGATGAATAATAAAGAAGAATGCAGTGAGGAACGCTATTGTTTTATTCTCGGTGAGAAGGTGCGCGAGGAGAAATACAAGACATCCAAGAATCCAAAAATAGAAAAGATTTACAAGGTAAAATGCCCATGGTTCGTGAGATATAGAATAAGTAAAAAGATATGACAGTGATTGAATAGGGCGATAATAGGAGGAGAAAGTGCAGCTTCCGAGGGCGGCTTCCCATATGCATCCCGTTATTACTTTTGGTAGATACGAAAGACTTTGAATGTAAATATTTTGTTCAATCTGTCCGTGATCATCATGGATAAAGTCATGAGACAATATTGATCCATAAAGAATACTTATTGTGATAGCAAAGAGAGCAAAGATTCTTGCATGTGATCGTAAAAAAATATACAACATCTTCCTTAGAATGGCTGTTTTTATAATGCATGTCTAGGATGCTGTTTTCTTTCGTGTTTTAATGTCTTTCTTTGATCGTATCCGCACTCCATCAATGAACTATGTTATTGGGAGTGCATTAATAAAAAAAGTACCGTAAAGGTACTTATACGAGGTAGAGTTATAATTCAATCAAGTACTCTCTTTGGAATTGCATAAGGAATGCTCGAGTGAATGCATCTCGTTTTTCTGCGAGTTCTCTTGCGACTACGGTATTCATGAGATCCTTTAGGTGGAGTGATTTTTCGTAGAGGTGATTGATCGAAGTCCCAATATGGTTTTTATATTCTTTTTCTGTTTTATGAATAACAGGCTTTTCCTCTGGACTATGAATAAGCCTACCCCTTGAACCTCCGTACGTGAATGCACGTGCAATTCCAATGGCTCCTAGTGCTTCCAAGCGATCTGCGTCCTGAACAACTTTTCCTTCAAGGGTTTTCATAGGAGTAGGCACACTCGCTCCTTTGAAGCTTATAGTCTGCATTATTTCAGTCACATGTTCTATGATTAAGTCTTCAACGTGAAGAGATGTAAGGAGTTGTCGTGCTTGTATGTGGCCGGGCAACTCGCCTGGCTTTTCAAGCTTCCAATCGCCTACATCATGGAGAAGTGCTCCAAGCTGAACAACGAATATATCCGCATTGACTTTCTGTGCGATATGCATCGCAAGTCGCCATACTCTATGTATGTGCCAATAATCATGGCCAGAACCTTCACTTGAGAATTTTTTCTTAACGAATTCTTGAATTCTTTCTATTACATCCTGGCGCGTAGACACACCATCTCCTTTTTATGAGCTCAGATTATGATATCACAAAATAATACAATTACATAACAAAATTTAAGCCTATCTTGAGCGAAACTAATTCGCTCCGCCCAGTCACCGCTCGCTAATACTCGCATCACCAAAAAAAGTTTTGTTCGCATTTCTGATTTTGCGTGCACCCGATTTATTCTAAGAAAAAAAACGAAACCTTTCTTTTGTGTTCTGTTCTCAATGAGTAGGGCGGCGTGGTTTCGCTTCGGCTCGGGCGTGGCGGAATTCCCCCACACATTCACTTCCGCCGTGCCTTCACATTGAGAATGGCGCAAAAAACTTCATTATTGAAACGCTTATCAAAGTCGCTAAGGCGTTAGAGATCGAGGTTGGTGATTTGATTGAATAAAAGTTATACAAGATACAAAAAACTACTAACAATTAAAGAAGTAGGCCGTTGGGCGAGTAATTCTTTTGAGAAGAGATATTAGCGAATCAAATATCTCTTATTTGGCGCAATACGGGAAAATTAAAAAGCACAACAGTGGGGCTTCCGTGTGCTGATATTAATGACCTAAAAAATTATTACGAATCACACCGAGGACAGAAAGAGATTAATTGGAAAGAACGACAATGAGTGCTATCATCGCGGACTGTGATTTTCGGTAATATGATTCAATTCTTGCATAGGAGAGTAGTAAGTCTAATTTTTTTCATATCATATCAATAGAGATACCCCCATGTATGGAGACGATCACTGTCTTCGCCCCATTTTGCGCCGATGTCGGTACGG
>Ga0155765_128_pt1 | contig 16829 bp, 16 predicted proteins | sample RifCSPlowO2_01_FD_107419 | JGI IMG/M metagenome (GOLD analysis project Ga0155765, IMG submission 107419) | Candidatus Harrisonbacteria bacterium RIFCSPLOWO2_01_FULL_40_28
AGGGAAGGGAAGTGAACAATGGATTCATTTGTCTCATGGACGCAGGGTTTTATGGAATGAAGAAAAAGTTACAGAGGAGATTCTTAAAACACTTGATGGTGTGGATAAAGCCTTATAAGTGGAGTTACTTTTTCGTGATACGATAATAGTATGAGGCGTTTTGTATCAATTTTTCTTATAATCTCTATTGTCGCCCTTTCCTTCTCGCTGAATGTGGTGCAAGCAAGAGCATGGTATGAGAGAATTTTCGATCCAATTGCGGAGGCTTTTAATAATGCCGCGGATGTGTTTAGGGGAATCGTCGCAACGCTTGTGCAACTTACAGTCATTTCAACACCTATCTTCGTGATCGCTCCTGGAGATTTCATGGCGGATAGGGGCGCGATTCACGATCTTCAGTGCTGGGGCTATGGCGCATCACTTTTCGGAGGATGCAGAGATCGTGAAACTATTCCAGTAATCGCAGAAGGGCTGCAGGGTTGCACTGCTGAGGTTGCATTTGGTGACATGACTATTCCTGGCACTATTAATCCCGTTAATGGATACATGCTTTACGACCCCATGAACTTTCAGTCGTTTAATGCCTCTAATTTAAGAGAGCGTCTCATGACAATGTACGAAGGAGATAGCTCAAATAGTAATATGGAAATCTATCGCTTCGTATTCCCTCGATATAAAAGCAATCCTGCTTACGAAGACTGGAGACGAGGGATAGGAGTGTTGGGTGTGGAGTCTCCGCCACAAATCATAGAAACAACCGAACAAGAACTTGTAAGTGCATTTTATAGAGTTCCTCTTTATATTGGTTCTGGCATTACTTCATTTGAGCCATTTCCTCCAAAAACATTTCCACTTGGGTCTCGTATTGTTGAACAAATAAATGGAGGAACTATTGAGGGTGGGTACAAACTCTTTGCCGATTACAGAGAAAGGCTCCCAGTCCCTGATATGTCTTACGCAACAATTCCTTTTAATAGCGTATGTGATGACACAGGAAGATGTGTGTTTGTGGATTCAGCAATGCCTGAAGCTTCGTATGTAATGTATGTTGCAAAGGTAAAAGGATCATATTTTTATTATCAAGGGAATTTTGATACTAATTTTAACCCAATCCATGCGTATACCCTTTACGAGGATAAGTTTATGCCTATGAGGGGTGCGGCTTCTTCGGTTATATTTCCGCAACTTGATTCCCGTGGTAATCCCATAGCCGATCCTAATATTAATGGTATTTGGATCGCGAAAACTCCCGATGATTGTCCGGATGTCACTACTCCTGACCCGGTTAATACTCCATTACCAGATCCTATTGTTATTGTTACGCCCGGCGAAACGCAAGTGCCACCTGGTGGAAGTAGTGGAGGTTCAAGCAGTGGAAGTGGCGGAAGCGGGGGTGGATTATGTACTGCGGCAACTCTTACAATTACTGCCCCAGATGCGACTACGTATTCAATTAAGCGCGACGACACAGTGCTTGTTCCTGAAACTCCTTTCTTGGGCGCGGCGACTTTTGTGGATACAAACGTCACTCCCCATACAACATATATTTATACAATCGAGGTAAAAAATGCCGCAGGGCGGACTGCGAGCGTAACAAAGGAATATGTGAGTAGGTGTATCCCTCAATGCAAGTTCACTGCGAAGACGCCTATTCCTGAATTTGGAAAATCAAAACTTTCTTGGGAGTGTGGCTTAGGAGGAATTGGCACCATCGCAGAGGCATGCTCAGTTTTGGAAAATATCTCGAGACGCATTGTAAATGATGGTTCGGGCGAGCGCGGGACGGTAGAAACGGGGCCTTTGAGGCAATCTACGGATTATCTACTTTCTTGTAGAAATCTTGATGGCACTATCAATATTCCTCAGCGCGTTATTGTTGAGAAACCAGACCTTAAAGAAGTACGTCCTCGTCAATAATATGGATATGCGAAATGAATCTGGGCAGGCGATGGTGTTTACTATCGTAATTGTCATGGGAGCGCTTATTGGCGCGACCGTTATTGCTGGGTCTATTATGATTCGCCAAATACGTCAGTCGGTTCAGAGTATTGATTCCACAAAAGCGATTTTTGCTGCCGAAACGGGGATTGAGCTTGAGCTTTATAGGGCATATAAAGATCCAACATACCCCGCGCCAGTTCTTGTAAGAAGCGAAGCAACATATAATGTGTCTGTATTAGAGAATATTATAAAGTCCGTAGGTAAATCTCGCACATCTTCGCGCGCACTTCAGCTTACACTTACTCCTCTTCCATAAACTCTATATTTGTGAGTTATAATGGGGATATGCCGATTGGCCATATAAAAAATAAAGAAGAGGCAAAGGAAAGAATTACTCAGTTGCGGGTACTTATTAATCGCTATCGTTATGCATATCATGTTCTTGATCGCGAAGAGATATCCGAGGATGCCCTTGATACACTAAAAAAGGAATTATTCGATCTCGAAGCTCGTTATCCCGATTTAATTACATCCGACTCTCCAACGCAGCGTGTGGGGGGTGAACCACTTGAGGCATTTCAGAAAGTGACGCATGAAACACCCATGCTTTCTTTGAATGACGCGTTTTCTAAAGAAGACATGCATGAGTGGATTAGGCGCATATCCAATTTCACTAAAGTAGACGTCTCTCGAAATTCAGACTTTTATTGTGAGCTTAAAATTGATGGCCTTGCTATTGAACTTCTTTATGAGAATGGAATATTCGTTCGTGGCTCTACACGTGGTGATGGAGTAATTGGTGAAGATGTTACTTATAATCTTAAAACGATAGATGCGCTTCCACTTAGTCTTTTGTCTCAAGAGGAAGTAGAAAAAAATATAAAAAGCCTTGGGATTCAAGGATTGAAACCATTATCGCACTACTGGCCTCTTAAAAAGCTTATGGTGCGAGGCGAAGTATTTCTTACGCGCAATGAATTTAATCGTATTAACGAAGAGCAGCATAAGGCAGGAAAGAAGGAATATGCGAATCCTCGTAATGTAGCAGCGGGTTCAGTGCGTCAACTTGATCCCCGCATTACTGCATCTCGCAAACTTGATTTCTTTGCGTATGATATTGTGGGCGACGTGGGGCAACACACCCACGAGGAAGATCATCTCTTCCTAAAAGCAATCGGCTTTAAGGTTAACGAGCATAATAAAAGAGCAAAAACACTTGATGAGGTATTTGAATTCCATACATATTGGGGATCTCATAGAGAAAGGCTTCAGTATGAAATTGATGGGGTTGTGGTGATTATTAATAAGAATGAACTTTATGATAAAGCGGGCGTGATTGGGAAGGCGCCTCGGGCGGCTATTGCATATAAGTTTTCTCCAAAAGAGGCAATAACTATAGTGGAAGATATTGTAGTTCAGGTAGGAAGAACAGGTACACTTACCCCCGTTGCGATACTTCGTCCAGTGGGTGTGGGAGGAGTTATAATTTCTCATGCTACGCTTCATAATATTGATGAAATAGAGCGCTTGGGATTAAAAATTGGAGATACTATTATAGTGACTCGTGCGGGGGATGTTATTCCAAAAATTACAAAAGTACTTCTCGAACTTCGTACGGGGAAGGAAAAAATATTTCAATTTCCAACCCATTGTCCTCAGGATGGATCGCCTGTACTGCGCAACGGAGTAGCATATCGTTGCTCAAATAAGGGATGTGGTGCGCGTTTTAGAGAATCTTTATATCATTTTGTTTCTCGCCATGCATTTGATATTCGAGGATTAGGAGCAAAAATCATTGATCGGTTTATCGATGAAGGCCTTATAAAAGACGCAGCAGATATTTTTACTTTAAAGGAAGGAGACATCGAAGCTCTCCCACGCTTTGGCAAAAAATCTGCAGAAAATATTATAAAAGAAATTAAGAACAAAAAAACAATTACTCTACCGCGTTTTATTTATAGTCTTGGGATTGTTCATGTAGGAGAAGAAACAGCTCATCTTTTGGCACGAGCATTAAATGATCTCAATAAAGATCAAATTATTACTCCTCGAGATTTAGGAGAAATTGGATCACGTATAAAAGAAGACGAGCTTTATGCAATTCAAGATATCGGCCCTGTAGTTGCAAAAAGTATTATAGACTACTTCAATGATATGCATCACACAATACTTCTTAAAAAACTTCACGAAGGAGGAGTGCGAATTAAACAAGAAGCTCTTTCTCGTTCTGGACGGCTTCGCGGCAAGCGATTCGTATTCACGGGAACATTAAAAACTCTCTCGCGTGAAGCGGCAAAAGAAAAAATTCGAGCGTATGGAGGTGATGTGTCGGAATTGGTGAGTAGTAAAACTGATTATGTTGTAGCGGGCGAAGAAGCAGGTTCAAAACTCGAGAAAGCAAAAGAACTCAATGTGAAAATTGTGAGCGAAGAGGAATTTCTTGCACTCATTGAATAAAGTTTGGTTTTGAATTAATAATTAGAAAACGAGGTTATTGTAGATATATGGAACTTAATAATAAAGAATTAAAAAATATTACGAATCTTGCTCGGCTTGATCTAGAAGAAAAGAAGGAAGAAAAATTTTTCTCAGATATCGCTTGTGTTGTGGGGTATTTCGAGGATCTAAAAAATGTCGATGTTTCGGATGTGAATCCTGTAACAGGCGGTACGTATGAGATAAATGTATTTCGTAACGATAATGATATGGTGAGGGTAGAAACAAAAGAAGGGGCGATTATCCGTTCATTTCCTGACAATAAAGAGGGATTATTAAAAACTCCTCATATTTTCGACAAATAAATCATCAATGAATATTGAAGAACTCACAATTAAAAAAGTACACGAGGGTCTTTGCGCAAAGAAATTTTCTTCACATGAGCTTATCGAGGCTTTTTTTGATGAAGTAGAAACTCACGATAAAGATATTGGCGCCTTTTTATCCTTACATAAAGAGAGCGCATATATTGTTGCAAAAGAAGTTGATGCCATTTTTCACGAAAGAGGCACACTTCATCCGCTTAGTGGAGTTCCGCTTGGCATTAAAGACAATATTGTAATTGAGGGAGAAATCACAACCGCGGCCTCGAAAATACTCGGTTCATATAGAGCAGTATACGATGCGACTGTTATAAAGAAATTAAAAGAACATAAAGCGATATTTCTTGGCAAGAATAATCTTGATGAATTTGCAATGGGATCTTCTACGGAAAATTCTGCGTACAAAATAACACGCAATCCTCATGACAAAGAGCGAGTTCCGGGAGGTTCATCTGGTGGCGGGGCAGCTGCAGTTGCTCGTGGGTTCGCAGTTGCTGCGCTTGGTTCAGATACAGGAGGCTCAATTAGACAACCCGCATCATTTTGTGGGGTTGTGGGATTAAAGCCTACGTATGGCGCAGTGTCTCGTTCTGGGCTTATTGCAATGGCTTCAAGCTTAGATCAAATAGGACCAATCACAAAAACAGTAGATGATGCCGCATTGTTATTTGATGCAATTAAAGGAGTAGATCCACTCGATGCAACAAGCACCGAGGGTAAATATACTTCGAAATCCGAGAGTTTTACTATTGGATTACCAAGGGAATATTTTATTGATGGCTTGGATAAAGAGGTTGCAAAAAAAATTGAAGAAGTAATTGAGAAATTCAAATCTCTAAAAATTAATATAAAGCCTGTAAGCTTACCACATACTCGCTATGCACTTTCAGTCTACTACATTATTATGCCCGCAGAGGTAAGCTCTAATCTTGCCCGTTATGATGGTATTCGGTATGGAACTCGAGTGGATGGCATAAAAGAATCCATCTCGCTTAGTGATCTGTATGTAAAGAATCGCAGCGAAGGGTTTGGCGATGAAGTAACGCGTCGCATTATCTTGGGCACATATGTGCTTTCTTCCGGATATTATGATGCCTATTATTCAAAAGCTCAAAAAGTCCGCGCCCTTATTACTCAGGATTTTCAAAATGTCTTTAGGGAGGTGGATGTCATTCTTGCTCCTGTTGCGCCCACGCCTCCTTTTAAAATTGGTGAAAAAACAAAAGACCCCCTTTCAATGTATCTTTCCGATATCTTTACCATTCCCGCAAATCTTGCAGGGCTTCCTGCGCTCGCGCTGCCTCATACTCCATGGAAGCCCAATTCCTGTGGTAAAATTGGATTACCGGTAGGATTTCAACTTATTGGCAAGAGATGGCACGAAGAAGATCTTTTCGCGCTCGGGCGTCTTTATGAAGAAAATTAACTAAGCTCATAATGAATTTTTTCGAGACAATTTTTTCTACACTCTTTGATATTCGTGGTTTTTTTGGTTCCATATGGGAAGAGTATGGTCTTTATGTTCAGTTTTTTTCATTACTTATCTCCCTCGTTCTTTTTGGATGCGCACTCTATCTTGTAACGAAAACTAATTTCATAACTTCGAGAGTTGATCGTTGGGTAGGAACGTTGAGTACTGAGAAACTTCATAAGCGTCGCTCGCTTAGAGCGTGGGTCCAAATTCAAAGGCGGCTCAAGTCGGGTAATGAAGCAGATTCAAAGCTTGCGCTTATAGAGGCTGATAAAGTACTTGACGAAGTAATAAAAATGATTGGATATCGAGGCGATACTATGGCTGATCGTTTGAAGCAAATTAGTCCTGCGCAACTTTCAAATATCAATGACATATGGGACGTACATAAGCTTCGTAATCGCTTAGTGCATGATGTGGATTTCAAAGTTGCTCACTATGAAATTGAGCGAGCAATTAATGTGTATAAAAAATCGTTTAAGGAGATGGGTTTATTGGACTAGATATCACAAAAAGCACATTGACTTTAGTTTTATTTTAATTATAATCCCACTCTAGTACCTTGTGGTTTCATGAAGTTTTCGTGCGGTTTCTAAAAAAGGGGGACTAATGTCCGATCCGGAAGAGAGAGCGGGGAAAGATCCCCGAAAGAGTAAAATCCGCGACGTGAAGCACCTTCTCAGGCGCTTTATGCGTTTCGAGGGTCGCGCGCTTCCCGTGAAAGTTTCTGCAGTTCTCGAGCGCGAGGCGAAGGACGAGGGCGGTGTCTCCGTCGCTCTTCGGCGACTCTTTCAGAAGTTCTCATCGCTTCCGCGAGCCGCATTTCGGAAGCGGTTGAAGGCAAGGGCAGCGCGGAAGCTCCGGTATACCCCTCCCGTTGATGGAGAGGGGGAGACGGTGAAGCTCGCGGGTCGCGAAGGTCGGAGCTACACGAAGCTCGAGGTTGCGCGCGGCAAACCCGAGCGGTCCTGGTCTCTCTAGTTTCACAAAGCCCCGACAACGTTGTCGGGGCTTTCACTTTTTAGAAGGGGGTTGACAGTTCTTTATTTATCTGCTAGTATTTTAGCAGAACATCAAAAAGGTTGGGATGAGGGTTGGACGGCAAAGGTACTCCTGCCGCCCTTTGCCGGCATCCTTGGAGCGGGATGACTGCTCTGCCGAGGGTTTGTCTCATATGGCGATCCCCCCGCCGAGGCTCACATTCTCGGTGAGAACAGAGCCTTCATCCCAACCACCCCTTTATAAGCCTCACTTCACTGTGAGGCTTAACTATAGAAAGAGAAGTAAAAATCCCGAGCGATCGGGATTTTCTATTTCTTAAATAATATATAAATAAGGGCATTTGCGATTGCCTGCTCTATTTGATCTTGTCTTGTTATTTTTCCTTTTGTGAGAATGCCAAGCATGCCTTCGTTATTCCCAACTCTTGGATTATCGGTAAAACCAGCTTTTATCATTGCAACGTTTCCGTCAAGATTTTCTCTTAATATGAGTTTTGCGATTATTCCTGGGATCTCAAACCCCGAAGAGAGTCCAAGATGATCTTCTTTCCCATCGAAAATTGAACACATGCATATGTTCATATACCCACTTTTTGTAAATGGTATATGCATAATTCCGCTTTCGAGACCAATACTTAGATGTGTTTCGGTATTGAACACATTTCGTGCGCGTGCTATCGCTCCACGAATCGTATCGAGAAGTGTGAGTGGGGTTGCTCTGGTACTCCTGATTTAGTTTTGTATTCAGTGAATTCTGCATTTTTGAACTCTTCGTAGTACGAGAACACTTTTTTTACTCCATTCACCTTTACGGGATTTGTTGAGTCAATCGAAATGATCATGCGTTAATCCGTCCTTTTTCTCTTAATGAACCATTTGCATCCTATGAGATGAAGTAGTTGTGTGTCAAATTTTTCCTATTCAGCGTATCTGAGTACGATCGAATCCTGATCTTTAAGAATGAGTGTGTGTGGAGCAGCGAGGGAAGCATTATTTAAAGTTGCTTCGAGAGTGAGTCCTTTTTTCTCTAGCGGCTCGCCCCACACTTTAAAGAATTGCTCTAAAGTGAATTCTCTTCCGGGTTTTGTGGATTCGATGTGAATTGCGCCCGAGGTGTCGTGAGTATGAACTTCCGCCATGCATTGAGAAACGACTCCAATTTGTGCCGGTATATCTCGTGGCTCATCGTTTATGAAAATCTGAAGATTTGAATGAATATGAAATGCAAGATTTTGGTGCCCGAGGGGCAAACACTCTACTCCTTTGTCATTCCATTCTTTAATACGCGCACGATTTGGATTCATAATTTTGGGCCATGCAAAAAGACCCACAAGAAAGACAATAATTACAATCCCTATCACGGTGTATCTTTTATTAGTCATATATCGATATTGTAGCTAGAAGGGGAAATTTTTTAAAGCTTTTTGCGAGCGGTGGCGATCTCCGGAAGTTTGAACCGGTAAATCGGCTTAACTACAGAATTATCGATAAAAGTATTCAGAAATTAAGGCGAATCTACAGGGAAAACCCAACCTATTTCGATGTTCCAGAATTTGTCCAAAAGGTTTACTAAATTTACAGATATAATCCGTTACAGGCAGCTATACCTTTATAGCTGATTTTCCCTCAATTTCAAGATAGAGCGGTAGATGATCCGAAACCTCATCTTTAAGAACCTCGAAATCAAGAACATTTGTTTTATTACCTATAAAAGCATAATCGGCAAATTTTACATCTTTAGTATAGAGAGAACTTCTCGTTGAAACAATCTTATATTCTTTTATCAAATTCGTAGCGGGCAACTCTTCTATCATTTTTATGCTTTTTGTCTCTGGCTCTAAATTAAAGTCTCCGCAGATAATCTTTTCTCCTTCTGTTTTATTGGCAAGCTCAACAATTTTCCTGCTTTGCTCAAACCTTGCCTCACTGTCCTTTTTTCCTATCGCTTGCCACAATCCATGAACATTAACTATCGCGTAATCTGACACACGAACGGCAAGAGATGCGCCTGCGGCGAATCGGCCATCGTAGTCACTCCATTTTCTTTTCGGATCGTACAAGGTTATACCTTCAACGAAGGTTTGCCTATATTTTCCATTTATAAAACATGCGATGCCATAGCGAAAGTCCAAATCTTTTGAACTTTCGCTGTAGTATCCGCCATCTTCATATTCAGAAAAATATCCTATATGATTGGTTAAAAGATTTTGAATATCCTCATACTCGCTCTTCAATTCTTCCCGTTTTGTTTTTCCTTTTCCGCCACTAAGTACTTCCTGAAAACAAAATACGTCAACATCTTGATGTCGTTTGATAAAATCAAAAAACCCTTTATCGACCTTTCCTCCCCATGTATTTAAAGAAATGATTTTCACAATTATTCGAATCCTTTCGGGGTACGATCGATTAAATCATTTGTTTATTTGCTAAAATCACTGGCGGGCCCGACCGGATTTGAACCGGCGATCTCCACAGTGACAGTGTGGCGTGTTAGACCAGGCTACACCACGGGCCCAATTCGATTGTTGTTTTATTTAATCACATTCACGATCTTTTTGAAAGTATCTCCTCGTTCTTCATAATTTTTAAACATATCGAAGCTCGCAGCACCCGGAGAGAATAGCACAGTTACCTCTCCTTCAAGCAATAATCCTAATTCATAGCTTTTGCGCACGGCGTTTTCGAGATTACTCACTATAAATAAATGACTCCCTTTTTCTTTTAAAACCTCATGCAGAATATTCCTGTTTTCTCCATAAAGGATAATGTTTTTAACACGCGTATTTATCTCTTTTTTCCATAAGTTGTAATCAAGATTTTTGTCTTTTCCTCCTGCAATGAGAATGATGGGGGTGTGGAATGCATGAGTTCCCGCGATTGTAGTTCCGGGGTTTGTGGACGCTGAGTCGTTATAGAATGACAGCGTGCTTCTTTTTTGGCGTATAGTTCTTATAAACTCAAGTCTATGACGAAGCCCTTTGAATTTTTTAATGGAGATTAAGATGTCCTTATCTTTACACTTAATTGAGCGGGCTATTGACGCCGCAAGTAATGCATTATCTTTGTTGTGGACTCCGGGAATGCAAAGCGCATTCTCTATTTCTTTATGGAATGGATTTTGTGAATCAAATACAAGAGGGAATTGTATAGCTTTGCTTTTTTCTCCAATAGTTCGTGAATAGCGATTTCTCGCGATAAAAAAAACGTTATCGTCGGGTCTTTGATGAAGTGCAATATGTGATTTCGCATTAACATATTCTTTGAAGCTTTTGTGGCTGTCTTGATGATCTGGAAATATTCCGAGTATGCCTGCTATGTGTGGCGAGTGGGGGAGATTGTGAAGCTGGAAGCTCGATAACTCTAGAATAGTAATTGATGCATGGGAAAGTTTATAGAGAATAGAAAGCGCTGGTTTGCCGATATTGCCTGCAAGATGCACATCTCGCTTTGATCGCTTCAAAATATTATAAAGCAATGTCGAAGTTGTTCCTTTGCCTTTTGTTCCTGTAATTCCAATAATAGTGCCCAATGCTCTCTCGAAAAATAGTTGCGTCCCGCTTGAAATAATTACGCCTTTCTTTAGGGCTTTTTGAATTTCTGGAAGTGTATAAGGGATTCCTGGGGATCGAAATATAATGTCAAAATTAAAGAGATTATCGAGGTATGTATCACCGAGGATGGTGCGTATATTTCGCGGAATAATTGTTAATGGATTTTTATCGAGAATCCACAACTCTTCTTTTTTGAGAACCGGATCTTTTTTTATAAAATTAAGCAGGGCTTTTCCTTCTCGTCCAAAACCAAGAATAGCAATTTTATGAGTAAGTGAGTCTCGCATGAGAGTCGTATAAAGATATGTGCCGACGGGAGGAATCGGACCTCCGACCTAACGCTTATGAAGCGCTCGCTCTAACCACTGAGCTACGCCGGCTTCCCCAAAATCATACATATATATAAGCAATAGACAAGTTGTAAAGTAAAAAAACTCGCATTGGTGCGAGTTATGTGAAAATGGATTAGCGCCTATAGGCATACAAGACCTAAGGAACAAAAACTCTTTCTATTGTTTTCTCGTGAGTGTCAACACAAAAAATGCTGCCGTACTTAATTGTGTCGTTACTAACAATACAGGGCTTCCTAAAAAGATATGCGAAATTTTCCATAATAATGCGGATTACGGGCGAATGTGATATTAACACGAGTCGTTTTTGATCGTGATGGGCTTCAGTATATTTGGATAATTCTACTACTGGATCTTGAGGGGAACAATCACTAAGCCATGGAACAATAATGCACGTCTTGCAGTCAAGAATTTTTTTCATAAAACGTCCTGACACAAGGGCTCGATGCTCTGAGGATGCAAGAAGGCATGAAATGGATCCAGCTTCTTTGAGAAATACTGACACCATCCTTATTTGCTTAATCCCGTTACTATCTTTTCCCTTTATGAAATCATTTATACCATGACGTACTATGAAAATTTTCACAACGCACCTCGTTTTTAAGGTACGTTTTATTATACAAAAATTTTTATAGTTGTGTCTATTTTTTTCACCCATTCTCCATCTTTATGGAATACTATCCTTAATAATAAAGGTCTCCTTGAATTAATAGTAAAGTGTATTTTATGAATAAAGCTAAAGATCCAGTGTGTAATATGGACGTTGATATAGAGAATGCACAATATAAAAAAGATTATAAAGGGAAGACATATTATTTTTGTTCTGCGGAATGCATGGAAAATTTCAATGTAAATCCTGAGAAATATATAAAAGACAGCATGTAAGGTAAAAAATTAATACCCACTGTGTGGTGGGTATTGGTATGGTCGATTTTTTATCACTCACTTAAATTCCAGTGTGGTTCTTATGTCATTGTCATGTGCTCAATATCAAAGAATTCGGTGTGGCATGAGTTCGCCCCTTCTTCGTTTTCGTTATAGAGACTCTTGCATGAAGGGCATCTAAATATGGGTATATGAAAATCGTCATCGCCTACTAGTCTTCCATATCCTATGAATAAGCATTGTACGTGCGGCTTGTGGGATCTACAAAGCACAATGGGAAGTTTGTTGGTGTAAAAATGATTGTAGGCGTTTACGGTGACCATCCCTATTATGATTGTTAATGTGAGTAATACAAAAAGTACAAAGAGTGAATCCAGCATAGCCCCTCCTTTTTAACGAGCTTTAAGTATTGTTATTTTTGCAAAATGCATGCATAGAAGTCAAATATAAAAACGGCGTTTTTTTGCATAGTATATTAATTTTTGCATTTCTATCGTGAGTGTGGTATAATATACCTCATGTCAGATATTTCAAAGAACGGAGGATTTTACGGATTAGGCATTGCGCCTGGTATTTTAGAGACCCTCGATACATTAGGTTTTAATGAACCTACGCCAATTCAAAAACAATCTATACCACTTGCATTAGAAGGAAAGGATTTAATTGGAATTGCTCAAACAGGAACAGGGAAAACACTTGCGTTTGGAATCCCTCTTATTCAACATCTTTTTCAAAAAGAAAAATTTGGGCTTGTTGTTGTTCCCACGCGAGAATTAGCATTGCAGGTAAGCGAATCATTGGGAGTGGTTGGTGGAAAACTTGGAATGAAAACAGCGACATTAATTGGAGGCGAATCAATGTATGGACAATTAAAGAGTTTGCGTCGAAATGTTCATGTGATTATTGGGACGCCGGGGAGAATTATTGATCATATGGAAAATCGCTCCATTGATCTTAAGAAAGTTACTATGCTCGTACTCGACGAAGCAGATCGAATACTCGATATGGGATTTGCTCCGCAACTGAGAAAGATATTGTCTGCGCTTAATCGTGAGCGGCAAACAATGCTTTTTTCTGCAACGATGCCGGAATCAATTATTTCTATCGCGCGTGAGTATCTTAAAATGCCCGTGCGGGTTGAAATTAGTAGATCAGGAAGCACTGCGAAGGATGTAACTCAGGAATTATTTTTCGTTGCTCAAGAACAAAAACCACTTCTTTTGGAAAAGATTTTGCAAGAATATCATGGCTCTGTACTAGTCTTTTCAAGAACAAAATATAATGCAAAAAGAATTGCGGGGCACTTAAAGGCGCTTGGCCACATGGCTTCTGAGATTCATTCGAACCGATCCCTGAATCAAAGAAAAGAGGCCTTGGAAGGTTTTAAAATGGGAAGATACAGAGTTCTTGTTGCAACTGATATTGCGGCTCGCGGCATAGATGTAGACAATATAGAGCTTATTATTAATTACGATCTTCCTGCGAATGCAGAAGATTATGTGCATAGAATTGGGCGCACGGGTAGGGCAGGAAGCAAGGGACATGCAATTTCTTTTGCACGGCCTAATGAGAAGCACGATGTGTTTTCTATTGAGCGTTTTGTGAGGATGAGTTTGCCTGTTTCAGCGCTTCCACAATTACCACGCTCATTACCAAATAATAAGGTATTTAGGCAAGTATATAGAACTGATTTGGATAGAGGAGGAATCAATAGACAAAGCCACTCGCGTTTTAGGAGTGAGTTTAGGAGAGGAAGACGATAAAAGTGTTGCGGGGACGGGAGTCGAACCCGTTCCTAAAGGTTATGAGCCTTTCGAGGTGCCGTTCCTCCACCCCGCGATGCTTCATTATAATACAATATTTTTTATCTGATTGTCAAAAGATGGAGGCTCGTTTAATATGGGTATATGGATTTAGAGAGTGTTAAAAGAAGTTTTTATAAAGACGTAGAAAGAGCAAATACAGGAGACGACATAGAAAAAATTCGTATTGCATATCTTGGTCGAGAGAAGGGTCACCTTACTCTTATCCTAAGATCCATTAAAGATTTATCTCTTGAAGAAAAACGAGTCATGGGACCTCTCGTAAATGAGTTACGCCAAGAAATTGAATCAATACTTCGTATAAGGCAGGGCGAATTTCATTCCTTATCTCGTGAAGCGACTACTATTGACATCACTATGCCTGGAGAGAAGGCTTCTTTGGGGCATATTCATCCGCTCACACAGGTGGAAAATGATATACAAGGGATTTTTAAGTCACTGAATTTCGCGTTTATTGATGGGCCAGAGATAGAGAAAGAACATTATAATTTTGATGCGCTTAATATTCCATTACACCATCCTGCCCGTGACATGTGGGATACATTTTGGTTAAAAACCAAGAGTGCTAATCGCAATGAGCGTCTGCTTTTAAGAACTCATACAAGTCCCGTGCAGATTCGCTATATGGAAACTCATAAGCCCCCATTTCAAATTATCTCTCCGGGACGCGTATTTCGTTTTGAAGCGATTGATGCGACACATGAAATTAATTTCCATCAAGTTGAAGGACTTATGATGGGCAAAAGCGTGAGTGTTGCGAACTTCAAATATGTAATCGGGCTTTTTTTGAAGCAATTTTTTGGGAAAGAAGTCGAGGTGCGTTTCAGGCCAAGCTATTTCCCTTTTGTGGAGCCAGGGCTTGAGATTGATATTAAGATTAAAAACAAATGGCTTGAGGTGATGGGCGCAGGAATGGTCCACAGAAAAGTACTTGAGGGAGTAAATTATGATCCAGAGATATGGCAAGGATTTGCTTTTGGCTTGGGACTCGAACGTTTTGCTATGATCAAATATAATATACACGACGTGCGACTGTTTTATTCAGGCGATATGAGATTTATTCATCAATTCAATTAATATGAGTGAGATATTTAAGCAAGGAGTCGAAAGTGGTGCAGAAATTATTACTCGTCGTGTTCGAGATGAATTAAAGATGCTTCAGGAGGAGGCGCATTTGATGAAGAAAAAAGGGGATTTGCATGCGGATCAGTATCTTGTAGAGAGTGTATTTAATTCGGAGATAATTGATCAGTTCGGTGCCCAATTATGGGAGGATTATAAAGCAGTAAAAACTGATGGGCAGGCACATGCTCTCGAGAAATTGGTGCGGATGTATGAGGCATTGCACGAAGGAAATCCTTTTTGCCTTCTTCTTGAAAGTAAATTAAAAGAAAAACATCTCGATCTTTTAAGGGATCGCTATGGAAAAGAAAAAGATCATGAAATAATATAGCTCTCTATGCTTTTCTCATTTGCCTGTATTAAAAAATTTATCCCCGATCTTGAAAAGACAATATCAGAAGTTGCGGCAGATTTGAGTACTCATGCGTTCGAAACTGATGCAGTAAATGACGATGCTCTTGAAATTGCGGTTCCACCGAATCGCTTTAGTGATGCCGCATCACATGAAGGAATTGCTCGAGAAATTGCCGCGCTCTACAGAATAGATCTTCCGAAAGAAAAGTCTCTACGACTCCGCGCTCAACTTAAAAATCCTTTCGAAATAATAATTGAAGATAAGGATGGATGTATACGTCTCGCAGCCCGCTATTTCGAGAATATAAAAATTGCAGAATCTCCTTTGTGGATGCAGGAAGTGCTTCGTGTATGTGGGATGCGTCCTATTAATAATGTCGTTGATATTACAAATTATGTAACCCTACTCACGGGCCAGCCGCTTCATGCATTTGACGCAGATGTAATGGATGGGAGAAGACTTAGAGCTCGACGAGCGCGCAAAGATGAAGTAGTTGAGACACTCGACGGACAAAAGATTTTGCTCGATGAGGATATGACTGTGCTTGCTGACGATGTGAATGCGCTTGATATTGCAGGTATAAAAGGGGGTAGAAAAGCAGAGATTGGAACTTCAACAACTTCAATCCTTCTTACTGCGGGCAATTTTGAAGGTACTCGAATTTATAAGACATCTCGTAAAGTAAAAATTCGTACCGATGCTTCGACGCGTTTTTCTCATACTATAAGCCCCGCACTTGTTCCGCATGGAATAGAGCAGGCGTCTGTTCTGCTTCAAAAATTATGTGGCGGAATAATAAGTGATGTGAAGGAGGAGTACAAAGGACGCGATAAGATGCGTGAAATTGCATTCGATATCGACCGCTTTAATGTGCGTGCTGGATTTACAATAAAAAAAGGAGAGGCGTATGAAATAGTGCATAGGCTTGGTTTTGGAACAAAGGGAACAAAAATCATTGCGCCTTTATTTCGCACGGACATTGAGTCATGGGAAGATATCGCTGAAGAAATTATAAGGATGTATGGTTATGAAAATATTGCGCCTCAAGCGCCAATGGGGTCTCTTACGGAAATTTATCACAGCAATTCATTTTTTATTAAAGAAAAAATCAGAACTCTTTTGATGGGGATGGGATTTGATGAGGTATATGCATCTTCTTTTATTTCTGAAAACGATGCCGAGAAAATAGATAAAGAAATATTAATTGAGTTAGAGAATCCAGTAAGTGCTTTTTATCAGTATTTTCGTCCCACGCTTTTAGCTAATCTCTTGAAATTAGAGGAGGGAAACCGAAAGCATTTTGAAATAGTTCGGTTATATGAGATTGGCAAAGTCGCTCACTACAAAGAAGATAGACTCGATGAAACACTTAAGGTTGCGGGATTTATATCATCAAAAGATGATGCAGTATTCTTTACACTAAAAGGTATTGTGATGGAATTATTGAGGCGATTAAGAATCAAAGATTATTCATTTAAAGAAGCTCTATGTGTGCCATCATTTTTTAAAAA
>Ga0155765_131_pt1 | contig 14495 bp, 15 predicted proteins | sample RifCSPlowO2_01_FD_107419 | JGI IMG/M metagenome (GOLD analysis project Ga0155765, IMG submission 107419) | Candidatus Harrisonbacteria bacterium RIFCSPLOWO2_01_FULL_40_28
TATTTACAATGATTTTATGATAGCTCGCGTGATATCATACGAAACAGCGCGTCTTTTGTTTTTTGCATGGATGGGTGGCTTTGTTACGGTGTATGTGTTCGCTCGATGGTTTTTTGAATTCTACAATTTTTCACGTGGAATGATTGTCCATGACTATGGAATTATATTTAAAAATAAAACACTATTCTCCCTTGCCGCACCACTTTCTGTATCTTATTCACTAAATCCATTAGGAAAATTATTTCATTATGGGACTATTATCGTAAAATCAGGGAGAGGGGATGGGCTCGCGCTTAAAAGTATTTCACGCCCGGAACTTCATTCTAGTATGATTATGGAACGGCAAGAGCGCATAGGTCACGAAGAAGAAAAGATTACACTTTCGTCAGTTCTTCATGAGGAAGAGCATGAGAATCTTGAGTTTAAATCTTCATTGCGATGGGATATTCGTCTTAATAAATTAAATCGTGACCTTGAAAAATCAGCAATGAAAACTGTTGCAGCGTTTTTAAATACTAGTGGGGGCAATTTAGTGCTTGGCATAGACGATACGAAGACTGTTATTGGGCTCGCGCATGATTACGGAACGCTTCAGAAAGGGAATGCGGATGGATTTCAAAATCACTTTACTCAGGTATTTAATGCGATGATCGGACCTGAATTTCGTAAGTATGTAAGGATGCATTTTGATATTCATGAAGGCAAGGATGTTTGTGTTGTAAAAGTAGAAGAGAGTTCAAAGCCAGTATATGTAAAAAATGAAAACGAAGAGGCATTCTTCATAAGAACAGGGAATGGTACTACGTCGCTTACATTAAGTGAGGTTGAGCGTTATATTAAAAGTAGATGGGCATAGAATAAAAATGACCATTGCGTGTGCATTGGCCATTTAGTATTCCCACTCTTTGATCATTCTCTTGATTGTGTGTAGGGGAACTTTGTGTTTTGTGCGTGTGAATGCTACTTCAACGGGAAGATGCTCAAGAAATATAATTGTCACTGTATATCCATATATTTTTGCCGCACATATATAACGTTTGTAATGAATATACTTTTGGTTTACATTATCGCAAATCACAATCGAGATGTTTTCTTTTAAGCTCATTGAAAACGCTTCAAAATTTCGATCATGATATTCTTGGAGTCGTGTGGTATCGAATTTGTATATGCCATTTATTTCAAAATATTCATCAGTTGAATGAATAATTCCTTCTTTTCCTGCAAGTGCTCGTGCGGCAGTGGTTTTGCCACTTCCGGGTATACCTCTCATGATGAAGACTTTTTTCATCGAAGTGCTCATATTTACTCACTTTCTTTGTGTTAAAAAACTGATCCCAATATAATATATAATAGATGCATTGGCAAAGACATATTGAGTTTACAATTGTATCGAAATCAGTATAATTGTAATCACGGAAACGGATTCAATTCGTTTCTTGAAAATTGAATATTCCCCGGTAGCTCAGCGGTAGAGCGGCGCCCTGTAAACATGTGCTTATCCTCAGGTACAATTAGTGTATGAGAGAAAAAAGAACATATGCGGATAGAAGAGAAGAATTGATTAAGGCAGTTGCAAAGCGAAGAAGAAAGATAAAACTATTAGCTATCGAGTATAAAGGCGGCAAATGTCAGTCATGTGGATATGATAAGTATCCTGGAGCGTTGGATTTACATCATTTGAATCCAGATAATAAAGAATTCGCGATTGGAGATAAAGGTTATACTCGATCATGGGAAAAAGTAAGAAATGAACTCGATAAATGTGTTCTTGTGTGTGCGAATTGTCACCGTGAGATAGAAGCAGGAATCTTGCAGCTTCCCGAGGTAACTCGGGTTGAAAAACGAGGTGAATTCGGTGAAGTCCTGACTTAGTTGGGATAATACCGAGCCAATCCTTTTTAGATTTAAAAAGGCAGGTGTAGAGACTATCCCGTAAGGGAGTACCTTTCTTAATTGATTAAGAATAGGGAAGCGCCTTGTATCCCATTTTATTGGGATAATGATATAGTCCATCCCTATTGGTAACAGTAGGATAAATGTAAGGCGATGGTCGTAGGTTCGATCCCTACCCGGGGAGCCAGATAGGATGAATATCATCGAATCAAGACAACAAATACTTGAACGGAGGAAAGAGATCGAGTAGGAACTTATGGATATGTTCAAAGAGACGAAGAGCGATTTTGCTTTTGATCATGTTCGAGATGCCATTTTCAACGAAGAGGACAATGATGGTATGACAAAAGTCGTGGCCATATTTAATCGTGACGGAGACGCTTCGAAATTGAGCAATGTGCTCGAATTGGTAACCGATGCTTGGAATTACTTTCCATACAAAGTCTTCGGTGACACCTCCCCGGTTGAAAAATTACTGGATCATCAAAATAAAAACCTATGAATAATCTATGGCATACGAAATCATCAACGGCCATCATTAAAGAATTGTGCTCAAATGAGCATGGTTTAAGTAATACGGAAGCAACCCTTCGGTTGAAACAATACGGACTAAATAAACTGCTCGATGTAAAGGTGGACGGTATTTTCACTATTTTCTTACGTCAATTTCAGAGCCCACTAATTTATGTATTGGTAGTCGCAAGCGTCGTAGTGTTTGCGATCGGAGAGGTGGTCGACGGTTCGATTATTCTCGCCGTTCTTCTTTTTAACGCAATCGTTGGGACAATTCAGGAAGGCAAAGCACAGAATACTCTGCTGGCTCTGAAAAAATTTGTTGAAACAAAAGCCACCATACTTCGGGATGATAAAGAGATCATTATTAGAGATACTGAGCTAGTGCCGGGAGATATTCTCATCCTTCAAGAAGGAGAAAAGATTCCTGCCGACGCGCGCGTTATCGTTTCCCATAATCTTAAGGTGGATGAAGCGGCTCTGACCGGAGAGTCTGAGCCGGTACATAAAACGAGCGAACGTGAGGTCGTCGAAGAGATGGTCGGACAGTATAAAAATATCGTATATAAGGGAACGAATATTGTCGTCGGTAATGGTCGAGCTGTGATTATTGCAACAGGATCACAAACCGCTATCGGCGCAATTGCAAGTAAGATCGCATTGGTTAATACCGAGATTCCTCTTAAGGGCAACATTCGCTATCTTTCGCGTCTCATTGTCGCAACAGTGGCATTTGTTTCAATAGTGATATTTACGCTTGGAATTGTGGTTGGTAAGCCGATCAAAGAGATGTTCACGACAATTATTTCCTTATCGGTATCAATCGTGCCAGAAGGTCTTCCTGTCGTCGTGACCTTAATTCTAGCCATAGGCGTATGGCGCATGAGCAAACGCAATGCCCTCGTAAAGAAACTGCAGGCAGTCGAGGCTTTGGGGCAAGCTAGTATTATCGCTGTTGATAAAACCGGCACGATCACCAGAAATGAGCTGGTCATTCAAAAAGTCTACGTAGGAGAGAAGATATTTGACATTGGTGGTGTCGGATATGAGTCGAATGGTAATGTCAGCTTGAATGGGCGCATTACAGATGTCGCAAATCATTCGGAACTTTTACTTGCTGGAAAGATTGGTGCTTTTTGTGCCAGTGCCCGAGTTATGTATTCCGAAGAGGACAAACGTTTCCGAATAAGCGGAGACCCTACCGAAGCAGCCATGCTCGTGCTTTCGCAGAAACTCGGTTTTCACAAAGAAGACCTTGAACGAGAATCCGCGGTTGTCGGAGAACTGCCATTTGACTACCGGCTCAAGTATCACGCCATGCTTCACGCGGTCGATAACAAAAACTTCCTTACTGTCGTTGGTGCCCCCGAAATTATTTTGGAACTATCAAATACGGTTTGGTCGGATGGTAAACGGAAAGAGTTAACGCATGAAGAACGAAAGAATCTTGAATCCACTTTTTACCAGATGTCGCAAGAAGGATTGCGTGTGGTGGCTTTTGCTATCGATCCTGATGCTGGAAAAACACTCAAACCTGAAAAGATAAGAAACCTTTCTTTTGTTGGCTTCTATGGCATGAAAGATGCTACACGACCCGAAGCGGCATCAGCCATAAAGAAAGCAGAGGCAGCTGGGGTAAAAGTGGTGATGATTACCGGTGACCATAAAATAACTGCTCAAGCCATAGCTAAAGAAATTGGTATCTGGCATGAAGGCGACGAAGTACTTACCGGGCTGGAGATTGATGGAATGTCCGACATAGAATTGTCGAACCGACTCAAAACCGTATCTGTTTTTGCTCGAGTGAATCCGGAACACAAAATGAGAATTATTGGTGCCTATCGGGCTCGTGGAGAAATTGTGGCTATGACTGGAGACGGAGTTAATGATGCACCGTCGTTGGTCGCCGCTGATCTTGGGGTAGCTATGGGAAGTATCGGAACTGAGGTGGCAAAAGAAGCTTCTGATATCGTACTTCTCGATGACAACTTAGAGAGTATTGTGTCGGCAATCGAGGAGGGTCGCAGTATCTATAAAACCATCAAGAAAGTTATCTTGTACCTTTTCTCAACGAGTATGGGTGAGGTGTTTTCGATTATTGGAGCACTCATTTTGGGATACCCATTGCCAATATTGGCGGCACAGATTATCTGGCTTAATTTCGTCACTGATGGCTTTCTTGATGTATCGCTGGCCATGGAACCAAGAGAGCATCATTTGCTCGACGGCAAGTTCGAGAAGCCGAATAAGTATCTTGTTGATACATTGATGGCGAAAAGAATGGTACTCATGTCTCTGGTGATGGCCGTTGGCACTCTCTATTTGTTTAAGGGTTACCACGAAACAGACTTGGAAAAAGCGTGGACGATATCTCTCACTGTTTTGGCTGCATTTCAATGGTTTAATGCGTGGAATTGCCGATCTGATAACAAATCTATTTTTAAAATGAATCCGTTTTCTAATAAATACTTAGTTGGCGCAACAATTACTGTTATCGTGCTTCAAATGTTGGCTATTTACACTCCGGTGATGAATACATTCTTGAAAACCATGCCGCTTAATCTTTCTGATTGGTTGCTTATTGTGCCTATGGCGACATTAATCCTGTTGGTTGAGGAAATTCGTAAATTCTTTTATCGTAGACAATTGGCGAAAAAGACTCTCACATTAAATACAGTGTAAAAATAAAATTATGATCAAGGAATATATAAAATATTTAAAAGATAATCCGCGGGGATATTGGTTCAAAGCCAGACTTTACGGTTGGGGCTGGACTCCAGCTACTTGGCAGGGTTGGCTTGTCCTCGCGATATGGCTTGTACTCGTTTTATTTTTTGCTTTCACTATTGATGAAAATTCTCCTCCTCGAGAAATAAAGTTCACTTTTATTCTGCTGGTTTTTTTGCTGACCGCTACCTTACTTCGTATCTGTTATAAAAAAGGTGAAAGGCCAAGGTGGCAATGGGGACCGCCAAAAGAAGATAAGAAATAAATCAAAAAGTCGATTAATAAAATTAATTAAAATAAATATGAGCATTTTCAAAAATTACACGTTCACATGGCGACAGGTGGCATATTGAAGATTTCTGTGCTTTGTGGAGATAAAATCTTAACCCTATTTTCATAAATTTTTAATAATACTTACAAAGGTCGTTTTATTAAAAAAATTAACAAAGAAAGTAAGGTGTTTATGGCTATAATTCCACGGCAACCTTTTTCTGACATGGAAAGGTTCTTTGAGGATAATGATTGGCTTTTGCCGGTTTTGCCTCATTTGGGAGCTATGAAGCCAGCAATGGATGTATATGAAACGGAAAAAGATGTGATTGCCGAAGTAAATATTCCTGATTTTGACCCAGAAAAAGTTGATGTTGCAGTTAAAGATGGCGTTTTGAAAATAAGTGGCAAAATGGATGAGAAAAAAGAAGAGAAAGATGATAAGGGTTATTGGCGAAAAGAAATTCGAAAAGGATCGTTTGAGAGGTTGATGAGGTTGCCAGTAGCGGTAAAAGAGGACGCGATAGATGCGACCTATGAAAAAGGTGTTTTGAAAATTGTTATGCCCAAAGCCGAAATCAAACCGACGACTTCCAGAGTTAAGATAAAGATTAAAGAAAGCAAATAAAAATCCCTCGCTAAATCTTTAATGGGGGATTTTTTTACAGCGTTCTCTTAAAGTTAGGTATATAGATATACTCATTTTTTCTTCGTAAGATAGTTTTGATATCCTCTACGATGTGGAATCAAGTTTTATATTGCATCAGAGGGAATAGATGTTGTTTTGATATAATACTCGAGAAAAAGATCGTTTATGGAAATTAACAACATATTAAAACTCATTATCGCTATCGTAGTCTCCGAATTAGCAGGAATTATCGGCACCTTTTTTATTACACCATCTATTTCTGGCTGGTATGCAGAAATCGCAAAACCAGCTTTTAATCCTCCGGCGTGGATATTTGGACCGGTTTGGACGATTTTGTTTGCGCTTATGGGTATTGCGGCTTTTCTTATTTGGAAGAAGGGACTGAATCGTAGGGATGTAAAAATCGCTCTAAGTATATTTCTTGGCCAGTTGGTATTAAACACACTTTGGTCAGTTATCTTTTTTGGCTTACATTCTCCGGGCGGTGCGTTTATTGAGATTGTATTTCTCTGGCTTGCTATTCTTGCCACGATCATTGCGTTTGCAAAAATCTCCGAACTGGCCGCGTGGCTTCTTTTGCCATATATTCTTTGGGTCAGCTTTGCTGGATATCTTAATTATTCAATCTGGCAGCTTAATTCACTGGTAAATGGATGGCAAACGACTTGTATACAAGAAACCAAGCTCTGTTCTGATGACTCGTATATCGGACGCACCGGACTTAAGTGTGAGTTTACCGCATGTCCGGGAGAAAATGACGATCTTTGGAGAATGACGACAGATAACAAAACCGGCATAACATTCCAATATTCTGAAACTCTACCTACCGAATACATCCACGTCGTTGACTGGCCACCACAGGTTCAGATTTTGAATGAGTTGTTTGCTTGCACCGAGGCCTGGTCGGAAACCGCTCGGGCTGGGAAAACAATGAAGCGCATGGTGAATGACCGCATTTATTGTGTCACTAGAGTGACCGAGGGCGCGGCCGGTAGTATTTATACTCAATATGCTCATACTTTTCCAAAAGACAATAAAACGATAAATTCAAAGCTGACGTAGTCTATAAAGATATCCCGAATAAAAAAGACTGAGTGCGCCAGCTTTGGGATTTGTTGTGCCTTACCCGATCCGGATTCTGTTAAATAAAAGGGTAGAGCAAAAAAGTGAATCATGTTTACTTACTTGAATTTCATTTTTTTCAATCAATAAAAATGCATTAAAAATATAACTATATGAAAAAACTTCTCATTACAATTTTCATTTTCGGATCAATATTTGTCGCTGAATCAGTGAATGCTCAAATGATGGGTGGATTTTCTAATACTTCGGTTGATTGGAATGAGGTCGTGGAACACACTACTCGCGAAGAACAAGAGGGCAAAGAGTTTTGGAATAAACTACAAGCAAGAGAAGTTACTTGTGACGATCTAAGCGATGAGCAGTATGGAGTACTTGGCGAGTATTTTATGGGACAAATGACCGGAGATTCGCACGTCGCCATGAATGCCATGATGATTCAAGCCTATGGCGAAGGCGGCGAAGAGCAGATTCACATTGTTATGGGTAGGCGTCTTTCTGGTTGCGATACATCGGCGGCATTTCCAGCTATAAGCGGCGGCTGGATGCCGATGGTGAATATGATGTGGGGAGGATGGTCGTCTCCCTTTAGTAATAATAATTCAACAAATAATATGATGAATTTTGGATTCGGGCTTTTTAATAGTTTCGGCTGGATTTTTATGATCCTTTGGTGGGTTTTGATAATCGCCGGCATTGTCGCGCTTATTAGATGGCTTATAAGACAATCGCGTAGTAGCCACAACAATCACGCAAAGTCTGCGCTTGAAGTTTTGAAAGAACGATACGCAAAGGGCGAGATTAACAAGCAAGAGTTTGAGGAAAAGAAAAAAGATTTAAGTTAATCACGCAAAGTTATAATAAAAAATTATTTATCATCTCTTTGTTTTAGTGATTTTGATGGGTATTGTTTTGGTAACGGGCAGTACTTAGGGTATTTATTTTACGTCTAAAATACATCCAATGAAAAAATTGTAACCTCGAAAGATTCTGCTATCCCACATGGCGCGGAACTAATTTATATGAGTAGAGAAAAACCAATGCCTTTATTTTTGTAATCAGGTAGAATTGAAAAGATGGCTAAAAAAGGATTTATTCAAATTACAATCATTGGCATAGCAATTACCGTTATAGTTCTTGGCTTGAAAAGCTATTTTTATTTTTCGAATCGGCCAGTGGCGTTGAAAGAAGAGAATGTTCAAAAACTCGAAGAAATTCTAGTTCGTGAAAACACTTCCAAACTTGTCCAGGAGGGTGTCATAGAAGTAGGCCAAAAACCGAAAACAATTGTACGTGAGAGTCAACCGAGTTCTTTTAATAACTCCAAAATAGCAGTAAATGACGACGTTGTTCAGGGATACCCAGTTAATTGTTATCCTAGGTTAGGTTTCGACAATCACAGAACCGAACAAACATTTGTAATAAATCCAAGAAACAATAAAGTGATGTACGTCAACGTAGAATACAAAGGTATTTACAAAAGCGTTGATGGGGGAGATACATGGAGTTTTTCTGGAAAAGGACTCAAGGGACTTCCAAGGAATGACGATCCGTCAAAGCCTTGCCACGATCTTCGTTTCCATTTATATATCGATCCCTCAAATCCCGATCGTCTCTTGGCTCCAGGAGGAAGCGCACCCCGGAGAGTAGGAGAGGGTCTTGGTGGGCTTTCTGAGAGTTTGGATGGCGGCGCTACATGGCATCAGCTTTTCACGAGCGAGATGAGCGCTTACACGGAAGCGGCGATTATTGATCCAATAAACTCAAATATAGTTTATGTTACGACCTCTGCTCTTCCTCAGGGCATGGATGGGATCGATAAAGGCAATGTCTTTGTCATTAAGGGAGTCGTTTATAAGACAGCAGATGGTGGCAAGACATGGAATGAGCTCCCGACTGGATTTTTCACAGACATGAGAACGCCTGGAATTTTCATCGATGCTAAAAATTCTAAAATAGTGCGGCTCGCGACGTTTGGATTGCCATCTGGTTCGAATGTTGGCAAGAAATCTACCAACGAACAATGGGGATTATTGGAAACGAATGACGCCGGCCTTACTTGGACAAAGCTTGGCTCAACTCTTGGTATTGGTATACGTTATATTGATGTTTCATCGGTAAATATGAACCATTTTTTTATGATGGCAAGCAAAGACAATACGGATAAGGTGTATTACTCAATTGACGGTACTCTTAATGAGCCAAGCATCATGATAGTAAACTTTGCGCGATATGATCCGCACGACAAAACTGGAATGAGATTGATCGGATTAAATCTTTATGCCGAACCCAATGATATTTTTGAAAGCCTTGACGGGGGGAAGACATGGAATGTTGTGGGAAAGCTTCCGGAAAGCATCACAAGTGATCACCGAGCAACGAATATTGTTTTCGACCCGATCGATACGAACGTCATATACATAAATTCCGATCTAGCGCGCATTTGGAGATCTAGTGATAAAGGCAATACGTGGCGACCACTTCTAAGTCTCGATAAATTAGAAAATTGAAATGATAAAATAAGTCTGTGGATAAAGATGGATTTGCGGGTGTGTATGTATTGGGTGTTTGGGCTGTCGATATAGGTTATTATTATAAAAAGGTCGTAATTAGTTAATGTAAAACTTTATATGACATATCAAAATATGTATCAAATGATGAACGGATTGGGTTTTGGATGGAACGGTGCTAGTTTTATTTTTTGGATAACCACCATACTTTCTTGGACAATACTAGTCCTAATAATCATTTCTTTGATTAAATGGATAAATAAAAAATAAATATACGATCGTGCGGCGCTGTTGAGAAATAATGAGGTGGGTGATATAGTGTATGCGTGAATGAACAAACATTGACGCGATTGCATAATAAACGGCTCTTAAGGCGGGTAATGCTCTGGTTGTCTGCAAGCCTTCTCCTTGGCGGAGTCGTTTTTGGTTTAATAAAATTCAGTAATAACGAGTCAAATCAAACAGCCCTACTTATTAATACTATTTCTTCCTCTGACTCTGACTGGGTTAAGGGGGCAAAAGATGCACAAGTAGTTTTGGTCGAGTATAGTGACTTTCAGTGTCCGGCATGCGCCTTCTATTTTTCTCTTCTAAAGCAACTTGATCAGGAATTTTCTAATAAAATACAATTTATCTATCGTCATTTTCCGTTAAAACAAATACATGTAAATGCCGAGTCGGCTGCTTGGGCCGCTGAAGCGGCAGGCAGGCAGGGTAAGTTTTGGGAGATGCACGATATGATTTTTGAGAATCAAGCTACGTGGTCTAGTCAAAAAAATACAGAAGATATTTTTCTCTCGTATGCCCAATCATTGGGATTGAACAGTAATCAGTTTAAAATTGATTTCGATTCGAATGAGGTTAAGGAAAAAGTCACGAATGACTATGCGGGAGGTATTGAGTCAGAAGTGAATGCAACACCAACCTTTTTTCTTAATGGGCAAAAGATAAAAAACCCAAGCAATTATGACGAATTCAGAAATATCATTAAAGAGGCCATTGACTCCAATTCATAAGTGGTTGATTGGTCTGCTTTTGCTCTTTAGTTTTGTCGGTTTTTTGGATGCTACTTATCTTACTGTTCAGCATTTTCTTGGATCATCAATTAATTGTTCTATTTTCGAAGGTTGTAATGAAGTTATAACAAGTCGTTATGCGTCTATTGCTGGTATTCCTGTCGCTCTTCTCGGCGCATTATATTATTGTACTTTATTTATTTCCCTTATTGCCTACTGCGATACACGGAACGAGAGAATTTTGTATTTTATAGCTCACTTTGTTTTTATAGGATTTTTTGCATCTATTTGGTTCTTATTTCTCCAGTTATTCATCATTAAGGCAATTTGCTTTTACTGTGTAATTTCGGCAGTAACATCAACAATGCTCTTTGTTTTTGGAATTTTGTTGTCGAAATTTAAAAAAAAAGAGAATAAATAAGGGAATCGAGTATCTTGACAAGCATACCCCCATGGGGGTATGCTATATTATATGCAATATATGGGCAATCAAAACAAAATGAAAATTGTTCGCCGTCTTAAACTCCTTGAGGGCCAAGTCCGAGGGCTTCAAAAAATGATAGAGAGCGATACTTACTGCATTGATGTAATTACACAGACCTCTGCCGTGAAGCAGGGATTATCTAATGTTGAAGATTTATTGCTTGAAAATCATATCGGTGGTTGTATTCTTGACCAAGTAAAGTCGGGACAAACAGTTCGGGCAAAAGAAGAAATTCTTAAAGTTTATAAACTTAAACGGAAATAATATCATGAATACACAAACGTATAGAGTAAAAGGAATGCATTGCGCTTCATGTTCCTCGGTCATCGAGAAGGCTTTTAAGAAAATTCCCGGAGTGGAGTTTGCGGAGGTGAACTATGGCACAGAGAAAGCCAAAGTTTCTTTCGATCCGTCAAAGACAAACCCCCATGAACTTTCGAAGCATATCGAGCCACTTGGTTATTCACTAGAAGTTCTTCCCACTGCCAGAGAAATGGGAATGTCTGAGAGCGAGCATGCAGAACATCTGGGACTTAATCAGTCAAAAAAAGAAAAACTTGCAGAGGTTGCAGATATGAAATCAAAAGTGCTTTCAGCTATCCCTCTTGCGATTTTTGCCGCCTTCGTTATGGGCTGGGACATTCTTGTTCAATATGGATTTGTGCCGGAAATGGGCTCTGTGGTGAAAGAGTTTTTCCATCATCTCATGCCCTTGGTAGCGACATACACACTCTTTGTTGTTGGGAAGCCGTATCTTCTCGGCTTTTATCGATTTCTTAGATACGGCAAGGCAAATATGGATACACTGATCGGTATCGGAACTGTCGCCGCCTTTTTGTATAGCTTTGTCGTTACGGCTCTCGAGGAAACACTTCGACCATTTATAAATGTCGATTACCAATACTACGACGTGACGATCGTCGTTATTACTTTTATTGCGCTCGGTAAATATTTAGAAGCTCGATCAAAAATAAAAACGGGCGACGCCATAGAGAAGCTTCTTAATCTTCAAGCGAAGACGGCACTCGTCATCCGTGATGGCAAAGAAATAGAAATATCGGTAAATGACGTAAGGCATGGCGATCTCATCATTGTAAAGCCAGGAGCGAAAATTCCTGTCGACGGTCTCATAACCAATGGCAGTTCTTTTGTTGATGAATCTATGGTTACCGGAGAGCCAATGCCGGCGCAGAAAAAGATTGGAGATAGTGTTGTGTCAGGAACAATCAATACCAGCGGCTCATTTACATTCAAAGCAACGAAAGTTGGATCAGAAACACTACTCGCACAGATCATCAAAATGGTTGAGGACGCTCAGGGAAGCAAAGCTCCAATACAAGCACTTGCAGACAAAATTTCGTCAGTTTTTGTGCCGATTGTTCTTGTGATCGCTTTTCTTTCTCTTGGCGCGTGGCTTGTTTTTGGATCGCAATACCTAGGCTTCTCTCAAGCTTTGTCGTTTGGCCTTGTTTCTTTTGTGGGTATTCTTGTTATTGCATGTCCTTGCGCCCTCGGCCTTGCTACACCGACGGCAATTATTGTCGGCGTTGGGAAGGGAGCAAGAGAAGGCATTCTCATTAAAGATGCCGCTACTCTTGAAAAATTACATAAAGTAAATACTGTTGTGGTTGATAAAACAGGCACATTGACTCGTGGCAAGCCAACACTTGTCGATATTCAAAATCTTTCAAATCTAAAAGACGATGAACTCGTATCGATTCTAGCGTCACTTGAAAAAAAGTCAGAGCATCCGATTGCTCACGCGATCGTGAATTATGCACAGGAGAAGAGTATTCTTATCCCAGAAGTTTCTGATTTTGAAGGAATACAAGGCAAAGGAATTAAGGGAATAATTAATGGTATGGAATACTTTGTGGGTAACGCAAAGCTCGTAAGTGATCTTAAGGTTTCCTTTAATGCGGCACAACTTGATGTGTTTACTTTGCAGGGCAAAACACCAGTCATTCTCGCCACTAAAGAAAAAGTACTTGGTTTTGTTATGGTGGCTGACGAGATAAAAGCTGAGTCGATTGAAGCGATAAAAAATCTTCATAAACTTGGTATTAAGGTAGTTATGCTTACTGGCGACGATGAAAAAGCCGCCAAGTACATAGGATCGCTTGTGGGTATTGATGATGTGGTGGCTCATGTATTACCGCAGGATAAGCTTGCAAAAATAAAGGCATTACAGTCGCAGAGTCGAGTTGTGGCAATGGCGGGTGATGGCGTAAACGACGCTCCCGCGCTTGCTCAGGCTGATATAGGAATTGCTATGGGAACAGGAACAGATGTAGCAATAGAGTCCGCAGGTATTACCCTTCTTGGCGGTGATATCTCAAAACTCGTAAAAGCTATCAAGCTCTCAAAAATAACCATGAGGGGAATTAAGCAGAATCTGTTTTGGGCGTTTATCTATAATATCGTCGGCATTCCTCTTGCGGCTGGAGCTTTGTATCCGGTGTTTGGATGGCTCTTGAATCCCGTTTTTGCCGGTTTTGCAATGGCGATGTCATCGGTGTCGGTGGTGTCGAACTCTCTTCGAATTAAGGCGAAAAAATTATAAATATGAAAACATACACATTTCATGTCTCCGGCACTCATTGTGCTTCATGTAAAATCTTCATCGAAGATGCTTTAAGTGGGCAGAATTTCATAAAAAATGTTCGGGTTGATTTAAAATTGGAGACTGTCGAAATTGAGACTGATAACGACAAAGACCCTAGAGCATTAGCTCAAATTTTGACAGAAAAAATAAAATCGAACGGATATAAGTTGTCGGTAGAAAAGTCTATCGCAGAAAAACAAAGCAGTGATGTTGTTTGGAAAGCAATACCGATTGGGCTCGCGTTTCTCGCTTTATTCTTTCTTTTGCAGAAATCTGGAATTTTAAATCTTGGCATTGGCGGCAAAACAACTCCTGTAACGAGTTTTATTATTGGTCTCATCGCTTCAGTTTCGAGTTGTCTTGCCATAGTTGGTGGTTTAGTTTTATCGCTTTCGGCAAAAGTATCACAGGACAATGTGAGTGATACAAAAACGTTTATACTTTTCCACATGGGAAGACTGATTAGTTTCGCGCTATTAGGTGGGGTTCTTGGTATAGTCGGCAGTGCTATCGGAATCAACTTTACTTTCACGGCGATCCTTGGGCTTTTGGCTTCTCTTGTAATGATGTTCCTTGGGTTGAATTTAGTTGGAGTGTTTGCGAAAAATAAGATTGCATTGCCATCGGGATTTTTTAATTTTTTCAGGAGGATTGAACACAAGACATTTACTCCGATCATCATCGGCTTCGCTACATTTTTCCTCCCATGTGGATTTACGCAATCGATGCAAGTCTCTGCATTAGGAAG
>Ga0155765_101_pt1 | contig 13091 bp, 13 predicted proteins | sample RifCSPlowO2_01_FD_107419 | JGI IMG/M metagenome (GOLD analysis project Ga0155765, IMG submission 107419) | Candidatus Harrisonbacteria bacterium RIFCSPLOWO2_01_FULL_40_28
GAGAATTGAACTCCTGTCTCAGCAATGCGAATGCTGCGTTCTGCCACTGAACCACGGGCCCTTGAAAAAGAGAATAAAGGAAAAAGAAGCTTGGGACAAGTTAACTTGACATATATATAATTAATGAGGTGTATAATATACATCAGATACTTAATAATCGCTACTTTTACATCGCCTAGGGTTTTGCCGACGTAAGCTAACTTGGGGCGGCTTGGAGGATCCGATTATGGGAAAAGGAATTGCAAAATCAGTTCGACTCAGCCTTGGCGTGGAGCTACGGAAGCAGGTTCATGTACAGGGCGGAACGGATGAAGACCTGATACTCGTGCTTCAGGAGGCGCCGGATTTTATTGCAAGCCTCGCGAAACAGCTTGTCGAGAAGGCGCGGGCGATCCGTGTGGATTGGGACGGTTTCCGGATTCTTAATCCTAAAATCGCAATCGGGTTTCCTGCCCTGAAAAGGCCGACACTCGAGGAGATTCAAGGGAGTTTGAGTTATATCCGATCGATCGAGCGAGACGACTCAACAGAAGAGTCAGTCGTTCTCAAACTCGCAACGGTGCTCGCATCCACGGAGTCGTTCGTATCCGGTAATGTCTACGAGCGCCGGCTCGTGTCGCTACGAAGCACGGGAAAGCTCTTAGGCTTTCAGCACCGTGAATGGCTACTGGAACACCAGAAGGACTACCCGACCCTCATGGATCTCCTTGGAAAGGTCTACATCGACTTCCCGGGACTCGTCGTGGTGAACGGGTGTGGTAACCATCACGTTCCGTGTGTACGTGGTCACGGCACACAGTTTGTCGGATGCTGGGATTGGATCGCCCGCGGCTTCGACGGCTACGGACGGTTCGCGTTTTCCAGTAAGTAGTACGTTTGGGCTCTTGGGGTCTTGATTCTATTGATCCCTTGAGTCCTTGATGGCTAGCCCTAATTAAAAAAAGGCCTGCTTAGAATTGTGCCAGCGTAGGCATAATTAGGAGCAAAATTGAAGGGAGAAAAAACGAAATGAGCGGAAGAAAGGCAAAGCGGCTTGAGCTCAGCGTCGAGATCGAGAAATGCGTAATCGCGAGGGGTGGCTCTCGCGAGGACATCTCGATCGTCTTCTCGAAGAGACGGGACGTTTTCGATCGGTGCGCAGAGCTCATTCTCGCGGCCGTTCGTGAGATGAATGATCGTCTCGAGTTCACGTTTGTCGTCCGGGATGGCGAGACCTTCATCAGCCTCGTTGAGGCTGGCGCCTATGACTGGAAGGACAGCTGGGTAACCGCGGAGCGGTTTCTTGTTCGTCCCTCTCCGGTCGGTAAGCGTAAGCTCGTCCTCCTCTATTTCGGTCGTTCTGTCTCTTCGAAGCAGGCGATCGAGGAGGGGAAGAGGCAGGGCCTCGAGAGGCCGACGTACGAGGACGCACTTCGTTTTGGTGCGCAGCATCGCGAAGTCCAGCGCCAGTTCCCGATCGTCTTCCTCCATGAGCCGGTGCGGGACGACGGGTATGGCGATCTCGGTGTCCTCTACCTCGGTCGTGACGACTCGGGGCGTGGCCTGCGCTACGATTGGTTCTTTAGAGACTGGAGCGATGGCTGTCGCTTCGCATTCGTCAGCAAGTAGTCTTTTTGTCTCTGCGGGTCCTTGTTCATTAGCTTGTGAACATGGATCCTAGGGGGTATTGGATACTTGTCCGCCAAGGCCCCGTGCGTTAACTCGCACGGGGCCATTCTTATTGTGTATAATAAAAAATTCTTTGCGAGTATCGACCATTCTATACTCATCGTAATTTTAGAAAAATATATAGATGACAAGAAATTATTACGACTTCTCGGGAATATCATTAATAGTTTTTCAATAACCCATGGAATCGGATTGCCGCTTGGGAATCTTACAAGCCAGCTTTTTGTAAATATTTATATGAATGAATTTGATCAGTTTGTAAAACATAGCCTCAAGGCGAAGTATTGTATTCGCTATGCGGATGATTTTATATATTTTTCAATCAATTTGAACTTCATTCTGATAAAGTGTATATAAAAACAGTTGCGTCAGGGGTTGATTTTCTTGGTTGGGTGCATTTTTTAGATCATCGCGTGTTACATACTACCACAAAACATCGTATGATGAGGCGTCTTTCTGAATCGAATAATCAATCAACTCGCGAGTCTTATTTGGGCTTATTAAGGCACGAGAACACACAAAAATTGCGTAATATTATGAATGGACATTTTTAATCAACGTATATTGTTTCATATATTATAATATGCAATTATTAAGCTATTATGGTTCAAGTTCTTTATGTGTTTAGTGATTGGGCGCTTCTTGTTGCTCGACTTGTAGTGGGAATAGTTTTTATCGCTCACGGGTGGCCTAAGTTAAAAAACTTAGGTGAAACAGCAGTAAATTTTACAATGATGGGCTTTAGGCCCGGAAAATTATGGGCAACATTTATCGCGTTTCTTGAGATATTTGGTGGAATTCTTATGATTCTCGGATTTTTTGTGCAGCCTCTTGGAATTCTCTTTATGATTGAAATGATTGTTGCGACTCTTTTTGTAAAGCGGCGCATGGGGCTTGTGAACGGATACGAAATTGATATATCACTTTTTTCGCTCGCACTTATTGCGGCAACGATGGGGGGCGGGGCGCTTGCCCTTGACAGTTATATGAGAGTGTTCTTGTATTAGGGCATTGTATGACTTTATATAGAGTACTGGAAATGGTTCCGGGAGGGTTATCATTATTAACCCTTTTTTTAATAGTAATTTTGTCATGGCAATTCCCTGTATTTGTGGCGATATTTATTATTGCGTTTGATACATACTGGCTTTTTAAGACAATATTTTTGTCCCTTCATTTGCGGTCCTCATTTAAAACAATGCGTGAGTATAAGAATACTTCGTGGCTCGAGAAATTGAAGACCTTGGGAGAGGTAAGAGGAGTATCTTTTTTGGATATTAAACATCTTATAATCTTCCCTATGTACAAGGAATCGTATGAAATAGTGCGTGGAACATTTGAAAATCTAAAGAGCAGTAATTATCCAAAAGAAAAATTCATTGTTGTTCTTGGCATCGAAGAGCGTGCAGGGAAAGAAGCGGAGGAAACTGCGGAAAAAATTAAAGCAGAATTTGATACATCATTCGGAGATTTTTTAATTACAAAGCATCCGTCATCAATCTCGGGTGAAATTCAAGGGAAGGGTTCGAATGAAACATGGGCAGCAAAAGAAGCACAAAGGCTTGTCATAGATCCAAAAAAGGTTCCTTATGAGCGTACTCTTGTTTCGGTATTCGATATTGATACTTCTTTAAAAGAAGAATATTTTGGATGCCTCACTTATCATTTTCTTACTGCAGAGCACAAAGACCGATCGAGTTATCAACCCATACCTCTATTTTTGAATAATATATATGAAGCGCCTGCGTTTGCGCGTGTAATCGCATTTTCTGCAACATTTTGGCACATGATACAGCAATCGCGTCCTGAAAGACTCACCACATTCTCGTCTCACTCAATGCCTTTTAAGGCGCTTCATGAGGTAGGATTTTGGGAGACGAATGTAGTTTCGGAAGATTCGCGCATTTTTTGGCAATGTTTTATGCATTACAACGGTGATTGGCGTGTGGTGCCGCTTTTTTATCCCGTTTCAATGGATGCGAATGTTGCACCCACATTTTGGCAAACTCTCGTGAATCAATATAAACAGCAGCGTAGGTGGGGATATGGGGCGGAAAATGTCCCGTATATCCTTTATAATTTTATTCGAAATAAAAAAATCAGGAGTCGTATTAAGTGGCAATGGGGCTTTAATGTAATAGAGAGCTTCCATTCATGGGCGACGAATTCTTTAATTATCTTCTCGCTTGGATGGTTACCGATTATGATTGGGGGGAGTAAGTTCCATTCAACGGTGCTTTCGTATAATCTCCCGCAGATTACTGGATTTATTATGACACTTGCGAGTGTGGGTATCGTAAGTTCAGCACTTCTTAGTATTTTGCTTTTACCCACACACAAAGAAATGCGTGTGTGGCACTATCCGCTCTATGTGCTTCATTGGTTTCTTATGCCGATTACGCTTATTGTATTTGGCGCATTTCCTGCGCTCGACGCACAGATACGGTTGCTTCTTGGGCAACGTTTCAAGTTAGGGTTTTGGATCACGCCTAAATTTAGGGAGGTATCAGGAAAAACCGTATAATTATTCTTTGTGTATCTTTTCTTCAAAAGAACGAAGGCGATCAAGAAGGAGGGGGTGGTGAATGAGTTGTGAGTCTTTTTTTAAAATATCTTCCGCGTCTTTTCGTGCGCTTTTCACAAGATCCATGTTACGTAATGCATTCATGGCAATGTCGGGAAGTCCCGTTTGTTTTTGACCCAAAAATTCTCCGGGTCCACGGATTTCAAGGTCTTTCTCTGCAAGCTCAAATCCGTTTTTTGCTTCGAGGAGCGCCTTTAAGCGATCCTCGGTGCTTTTTGCCGTTGAGTCAGTGAAAAGAAAACAAAAAGACCGTTCTTTTCCGCGTCCTACACGCCCCCGGAATTGATAAAGCTGGGCAAGTCCAAATCGTTCTGCTCCTTCGATCATCATAATGGTCGCATTTGGGATATCAATGCCGACTTCAATAACGGACGTTGAGACGAGAATATCTATTTTTTTACTACTAAAATCTTTCATGATATTCTCTTTCTCTCTCGGCTTCATCTTTCCATGAAGCATGGATATGGAAAGATCAGGAAATACTTCTTTGGAGAGTTTTTCGTATTCTTCGGTTACGTTTTTGGTATCGAGCGCAAGGATTTTTGAGTCATTGTTTTCTTCGGGTGCGGTAATGCGTGGACATATCACAAATGCTTGCCTTCCTTTTTTGATTTGGCTTCTTATGAATTGATAGGCTTTTGCGCGGTGAATGGGCGGCACGACTTTTGTAAGAATTGGCTGACGCCCTTTTGGAAGTTCATTAATAATAGAGATGTCGAGATCGCCAAAAACACTAAGAGAAAGTGTGCGAGGAATGGGGGTCGCACTCATGGAAAGAAGGTGCGGAATCTCTGATCCATGGGCTTTGCTTTTAAGAAGCAGAGCTCGTTGTTTTACGCCAAAGCGATGCTGTTCGTCTATTACGAGAAGCCCGAGGCGCGGAAAAGAAACCGCATCCTCTATGATTGCGTGGGTCCCAATGATGATTTTGATTTTTGCTTTATCAATTAAATCAATAATAGAATTCTTTGTGGTTTTTGATTCAAGGTGGGGACCATAATAAATCACGTGCTCGCTTCCTGTCATAAGGCCGATGCCGCATTCAAGATGGGGGAATAATCTTTTAAGAGTAGAGTAATGCTGACGAGCGAGAATCTCGGTGGGTGCCATAAATGCGACTTGATAATTCTTTTCGGTGTGCGGAAGCGCGGCAAGTGCGGCGATGACTGTTTTTCCTGATCCTACATCTCCTTGAAGCAAGCGATTCATTGGAGTTCCTTTTTTTAAATCTTCGTAGATTTCTTGCAATACTTTTTCCTGCGAAGGAGTAAGAGTAAATGGGAGAAGAGCTATATTCTTGTGTGTCTTTTGGATAATTTCGTGGGTAAGCCGTGGAGCCTTCTCCTTCGTAAGAAGAAGACGATTTTTCACATTTACGAGCTGAAGCAAAAAAAGATCCTCAAACGCAAAGCGTTTGCGCGCGTTTTCAACTTCTTCGAGGTTTTCGGGAAAATGAATTGTGTGTAGTGCATGATTCACTTCAGGAAGCGCTTGGGTTTCGAGTATTGGAGTGGGAATCCACTCGGGAATTTTTTCCGCATGATCGAGAAGTGGCTTTACGAGATAACGGAAGGCTTTTGAGGTAAGTCCTTTTGTCTCTGGGTAGATGGGCGTGAGGCGTGCGGTGTGGCGCGTTACCGACTCTTTTTTTCCCACAAACTCATACATAGGACTTGAAAGACACATATTATCGTTTGAGATAATCACCTTTCCTGCAAGGTTCATGAGTTTTCCGGGGCGAATAATGCTCGTAAGGTAGGGCTGATTGAACCATATTGCAGAAATATCACCTGTGTCGTCTGAGGCAACCGCTTCTATTAGAAATAATCTCCGGCGAAAGCTTCGTCTGAGAGAAATTTTTTTAATCACGCATTGAATAGTGGCGACCTGATTGACTTCAAGATCGGCAATTTTGACAATACGAGAGAAATCTTCATAGCGGGTAGGGAAATGCGAGAGTAGGTCATGTACGGTAGTAATATGAAGCTTTGAAAGATGAGTAAGAAATTTGGGGGCAATACCTTTGATCGCTGAAAGTGGAGTGATAAGAGGTACCATTACGCCACAAGTATACTAAATATTTTTAATAAAGAGAAGTGATTATTTAAAAGAGAATGCAAGGATTATAAGCGAAATGAAGCCTAGGGTTACACCAATAATCTGAAGAGTATTAAGGGATTCTTTAAATATGAGAAGGCCAATTACCACAAAGCCGATATTACTGATAAGTGTCCATATTGTTGAGGTGATCACAAGCCCTTCTCTTAGGAGTGTGGGTATATAGAAAAGTCCAGAGAATAAATAACCAAGAATCGCGATTCCAAAGAAAAGCGGTCGTGTATTTTCCGACCAGTATTTTGCAAAAAGATCCCCAAGAATAACGGAAAAAGAGCTTAATATGAGTAATGTATTAATGGAGAGTTTCTCTGCGATGTAAATGAAAGTATTCATATATGGATCGAATCGTATCAGATTTTGTAATTCAGAACAAATAGATAAAGCCCTTCTTGAAGTAGAGGGGCTTTATAATGCGTTCGTCATTTCTTTTTCGCTATCATCCTTTTGTGGTTTTCTTCGACCCACTCATCTTCGGGTATTTGACTCACGAGAAATATTGCACCATATATTTTTATTTGTTTCTCGAGCCATCGCACGACGATATCTTTTTTCTCGCTATGCGAGGGCGTGCTCATTAGTGTTTTATTGAGTTCGAGGAGTGCGATTTCTATTTCGTAACTAGAGAGCTGAGGGAATTGTCTAAGAAGGTGATTGGCACATATTTCGGAAGCTCCGGGAATGTCTCGCCCATATCCATTATCTCCAGTCATAAAATGAAGCAAATCCATTACGCCATGCATCCTGCGAGGCGAAAGAAGTCGGCCAGTGATGATGCTTAAAATATCACCACAATGAAATTTCTTTTTTTCCATTTCTTATCCTTTCAAGGATCTGGAATTGTGCCCCCACTAAGAATCGAACTTAGGTCAACTGCTTAAGAGGCAGCTGCTTTACCATTAAGCTATGGAGGCGGAGCTCTTTTATGTTTTCTTGAAGGTTCGTGCGAGTTCCATAAGAAGTGGTTCGCGTAGTGCATAAAGGATACCTCCATATACTAATGCGCCAATTCCTATGTTCATCATTGTATTAATATGCAAGATGGCTCCTAATTTGACAATAGCACCCATTAAAATAGTTGCGAATACGATATTTTTGAGATGCAGAAGTACTGAAAAATGCGTAAGCCGCTTTAAATGCTTCCATAGATATGCGTTGCTTATAAATTGTGCGAAAACGGTCGTTATTGCTGCTCCTACAATTCCAAGATAAGGAATGAGAAGTAAATCGAGAGCGACGTTGCTGAGTCCTGCAATTGCCGCGAAGCTTACGAGTTTTTTTTGCTCATCGAGTGCAAAGATTGCGTTACTTAAAAGCGTTGCGGGGAAATTAATCATTATTGTGAGAAGAAGTATTTGAAGAGGACGCACTGAGTTCATATAATCTGCTCCAAAAAGAATCGTAATAATTCCGGATGCAAGAATAATGCCGCCAATTGCAATAGGGATCGCAAAGAGAAAGGCCATACTAATCACTCGTTCGAGAATTGAACGCAATCTCTCCTTGTCTTCAAATGCAATACGTGAAAGTGTGGGGAATAAACTCACTGCAAGAATGCCGGGGATAAGATAAAGGATTTGGACGGGGCGCTGTGCGGCAGAATAGAAGCCCACGTCTGCGGCGCTCCGGAACGCCCCGATCATAAGAATGTCGGTATTGATAGTGAGGCTCCCAATTGCAGAAGAGAGCGCAAATGGCCATGCTGCAGCAAGAAGTGGGAGAAGAAGATGCGGTGAAAAATAATAAAAGAGGTTTTTAAAATGAGAGCGAAGAACATAGAATGTTGCAAATGCTCCTATTCCCGTGCCGATTGCGTATGCGTAACTAAACGAAAAGACATTTGGAGAGTAATAGAGAAATAAAAATCCAAAACTCACAATTGCGACATTAGTGAGGATGTATAGTCCTGCCTCCCATTCCATTTTTTCGAGTGCTCTGTTAAGAGAAAATCCAAATTCACGGAGTGTGTCAAATACAAATACGAATGCGACAATAGGGAAAAGCGCCGCCGCTTCTTTTATGCTTGCAATGCGAGGCGCAATAAAGATAACGACAAGCACTCCAAAAAAAAGAAGTACGAGTTTGGAAATAAATGCGGTGGAGATAATGCGGGAACGGTGCTCGGGGTCTCCGGTGCGCACTGTTTCTCGTGTAAGTACTGGGCTTATTCCAAAATCGGTGAATATTGTGAGGAATGCCACAAACCCCACTGCATAAGAAAACACACCCCATTCAGTTGCACCCAGAATGCGTGCTGCATAGATAATAATGAGCGCACGGCACATTCGCCCTCCAAATTGCCCAAATGCCATCCAAAATGTGTTTTTTGCAACAGTCTGGCGAATCGTTTGATTACTAAAGAGAAAGTTTCGAATTACTGAAAACATAAAAACAGCCTTTTATATATAGTATATTGTACTAAATTTAGGCTATAAAGTCAAATAATGTCTCTATTCGACGTTAATGAAAAACAATTTTATAGTTCGCGTGAGAATTGCGATATCAAGCAGAATCGAGCGATTTTTTAAATAATAGATATCGTACTGAAGTTTTTGGTACGCATCGTTAATAGACGAGCCATAGCGGTAATTAATTTGTGCCCAACCGGTGAGCCCCGGCTTTACCAAGTGCCGAATTTCATAATAAGGAATGGTATGTTTCAATTCTTCTACAAACTCAGGGCGTTCTGGGCGAGGCCCTACGAATGAGATATTGCCTTTTATGATATTTAAAAGCTGAGGAAGTTCATCAAGATGCGTATGGCGGAGTATTTTTCCAATAAATGTTACGCGCGCATCATCTTTCCCTGACCACTGCGGGCCGTGGGCTTCTGCGTCGCTTCTCATTGTTCGGAATTTATAGAGAGTAAACTGCTTTCCTTTGCCACCTACGCGCGTTTGGGTATAAATACTTGCTCCGCGCGAAGTGAGTCTAATAAGAAGCACGATAAGGAGAAGAAAGGGGGAAAGAATAATGAAAAGTACTGTAGCGAGGATTGCTTCTACCGGCCGCTTTATTGTTTCATAGATACGATGTTGTTTAATGAGATTTTCAAGAAACCAGACTTCCTCAAGTTCTGCGAGAGGAACTCTTTTAAATAACGTTTCATAAAGATCAGCAAGATTAATGACTTCAATGCCAAGGGCGAGATTTTGATAAATTTTTCGGGCTGCATGCGCATCTTTTTTGATATGAGCTTGAAGTGCGATGAGATTCACCTTTTTATCGAGAATAATTTGAGCGAGGTGATTAAACTCCGGATCATCTAAGCCGTTCATGCTATAGACAATCTGGTAGCCTCTATGAGGCGCTTCTTTGAGGGAGACAGTAATTGCATCCACGCTCTGCCCTTGTCCTATAAGGAGTACTCGATATGGGGCTTCGATTGAAGTGATGCGGGTGTTGAAACTTTTTCTCCACCAATATTCGAAAAGGGTGAAAATTCCGATGAAAATAAGGAGATTTGTTTTCGGTGTGATGCCAAAGCTTGGGATGACGTAGAAAAGTCCCATCGCAATTGATCCTGCAATAAGGATGGTTGATATAAGAGTTCTTGTGAGTTCAAGAGTGCTTTGGGCTGCGTAGAAGTCATAAAGCCCTGCAATGTAAAATATGACAATCCATACAAAAAACATGACCGTAAACGGCACGAGATGAATCTCGAGAAGTGGGCCGTAAAATGCGTCTCCATAACGAATATAAAGTGTAAGCGCAAGTGCTCCATAAAACAGTACAAAATCACCAATCAAAAGCAGGGATTGATTGACTCTCTGGAACCAATTCATTTGCAATCATTGTAGTCCGTTGATACAATTTTAGCAATGGAAAATGAGATAAGAGAAAAAAAAGGCGATTCAATGATTCCAGTGAGTATTATCATTGCAGGAGTTTTAATTGCCGCCTCGGTGCTTTACTCAGTAAATGGGGGTAATGGAAATGGCGGACAAGGAAATGCAGAGGAAAATCTAAAAGCACTAGGAACTCGCACTCCAGAAATAGAGTCATATGACGCAGTGCTTGGAGAAAAAAATGCTCCGGTTACATTTTTTGAATTTGGTGATTATCAATGTCCTTTCTGTGGAAAGTTTTTTGCGGAAGTTGAGTCATTGATTCGCAAAGACTACGTGAAAACAGGAAAGATAAATATGGTCTGGCGAGATTTCGCATTTTTAGGCCCCGAGTCAAGATCTGCAGCGTATGCGGCACAATGCGCAAAAGAAGAAGGTAGATATTGGGAATACCATGATGCGATTATGATAGAAGAGCAGCGCGATGGCCGCGAAAACAATGGAAATTTAACGACTGAATTTTTTACAAAGACCGCAAAAGACTTAGAGCTTAATGTGGCTACGTTTAGCGAATGCCTTTCGACTGAAAAATATAAAGATGTGGTCACAGAAGCATATCAAAGCGCTGTTGATGCGGGGGTGAATTCAACTCCCACTGCATATGTAGGTGGCAGAATGGTGAAGGGCGCTCTTCCTTATTCGGCATTTCAGACTCTTATTGACGAAGCAATTCGTGTGAGTAAGTAATACTAGGGTAAAAAATAATGGATCAGAAAAAAATAACAATTTATAGCACTCCTATGTGCGTCTATTGTAGACTTGCAAAAGATTTTTTCAAAAAACACAATCTTCAATATACCGAGATTGATGTGCTTCGTGATATGAAAGCACGCGAAGAAATGTTTGCAAAGTCAAAGCAAATGGGGGTGCCTGTGATCGATATCGATGGCGAAATATTTGTGGGGTTCGATAAAGGAAGTCTTGAAAAGATTCTTGGCGTAAGGCAAATGTAGTCTTAGGTATGTATGATCTTATTATAGTAGGCGGAGGACCTGCGGGAGTTGCTGCGGGGGTCTACGCTGGTAGAAAACGAATTAAGGCATTACTTGTCACCGATACGTTTGGTGGGCAGTCTTTAGTTTCGAATGAAGTTCAGAACTGGATTGGGACGAAATCCATTAGTGGTTTTGATTTGGGTAAAAATCTCGAAGAGCATCTTCGTGAATATAGCGATGTCGAGATTATGGATGGTGCGTGGGTGAAATCGATTATAAAAGAGGACAAAGGTTTTCGTCTGCAAGTTTCCGATGATAAGTCAGTTAATACGCGCACTGTGCTTATCGCAACAGGGAGTCGTCATAGGAAACTTGAAGTCCCTGGAGAAAAGGAACTCGAAGGAAAAGGAGTAGCATATTGTTCAACGTGCGATGCCCCGCTTTTTGAGGGCAAGGTAGTTGCTGTTATCGGAGGTGGGAATTCAGGTCTTGAGGCAGTGCGTGACCTCATTCCTTATGCGAAGGAAATTTATCTTTTGATCCGATCCGAAAAAACAAAAGGTGATCCGGTTACGTTTGAAAAAATCTCCGGGAATCCAAAAGTGCATATTGTGACAATGGCTCAGACAAAAGAAATACTTGGTACCGATCATGCGCGAGGGCTTCGCTATGTGGACCTAGAAACAAGTATGGATAAAGAGCTTTTGGTAGAGGGAGTGTTTGTTGAAATCGGCACAGTGCCGAATAGTGAACTCGTAAAAGGACTCGCAGAAATAAATCCATATGGTGAGATTATTGTTGATCACAAAACACAGCGCACATCAGTTCCTGGAATATGGGCGGCGGGGGATGTATGTGATGTGCTTTATAAGCAGAATAATATTTCAGTAGGAGACGCGATTAAGGCGGCATTGAATATAGAGAGGTATTTGCATAAAGAGTAGGAAGCTGGGTACATCAATTTCTATTGATTTTCCTGAACCCTTACTCTATTTCGAAGACACGCTATCAATTTCCTCTACGAGGAAATTGCGCTCGACCTCGGCCTCAAAACATTCTTCTTAATAGAGTAAGGACTTAGGATCTTCAGTCATTTATTGACTTAACACCGTAAAAACAGTACCATATTCCAGGCTCATTTTTGCTAGCAACTAGCAGAGAGAGGGAGTATGCGGAAGTTCCTTGTTACTCTTGATTTTGCGCTTGAAAAGATTAAGAAGACTGAGTTTTCTGAATTTGAATCTGAGAACATCTTCACTGCGATTCAGTATTGCGAACGTTACTTAAGTGATTGCGAAAGAAAACTTGCGCCGCGTGGGTTCACGTTTATAAAAATGGATTTCTTTATGGGTCTTCTGTGGGAATATCCATTTGAGGCGCAAGACAAAGCACTTGAAGCTGATTGGAAGAGGCCACCGACAAGAGAGTATTGCGTGCTTCTAGATTTCAAGCGTGAATGTAGATGTGTAATCGAGAGAGAGACAAAGAAAATCATCGCTTCGTCGGTAGAAACTGCCCGTGCGATGATGAGAAATGAAGTGCGTGACCTTATTGCTGAATACGAAAAAGCACATTTCTTTATTCAAAGTTGCAGAATTTTTTGGCTCGTGATGCGTCACGAGATCGAATAACAATTTTCAGAAACCCCGGAACATCGGGGTTTTGCTATTTGCAGAGCATGTAATAACTTCGTACAATTAGCGTTATGGATAATGTTCCAAATTCGCACAGTGATTACTTAAGTGAGAGCACAAGAGGCTCCGGCAAAAAGAATTTTTTCTTTTTTGCCGGATTTTTTTTATTAATTGTCGTTCTTGGCGCAGCCAGCTACTCTCTTGTTTCGTGGTATAGGGATCCGTATCGCGTTGCGATGAATAATCAAGAAAAAGTTCGCAAGGCATACGAAGAAGACGTGTACGGCGGAAAAACTCCACAAGAGAC
>Ga0155765_119_pt1 | contig 5440 bp, 2 predicted proteins | sample RifCSPlowO2_01_FD_107419 | JGI IMG/M metagenome (GOLD analysis project Ga0155765, IMG submission 107419) | Candidatus Harrisonbacteria bacterium RIFCSPLOWO2_01_FULL_40_28
AGCGGTTTTTCATTCTTATGAGAGTGAATGAATGTCGCGGACATTGAAAAATACATAATGATATTTAAGTAAATATTTTTTAAAATTTGTGGTCCATATAATTTCTTTATTGAGTTATTAGATCGATAAAGATGACGTTGTGTGCGTGTCTTACTTTGATACACAGAGCGAGACATAGCGAAAAGTTGTGGGCATTTTGAGAAATCAAATGCCACTATGGGCGTATGGTGGATGCCTTGACATCACGTGGCGATGAAGGACGCGGCGTAGCTGCGATAAGTCTCGGGGAGGTGCCTAGCAACCTACGATCCGGGAATCTCCGAATGGGAAAACCCATCCCGATAAAATCGGGAGATCCTAGCTCTTGAAGTTAGGATGCGCACCCAGGGAAGTGAAACATCTCAGTACCTGGAGGAAAATAAAACAATAGTGTATTCCCTTAGTAGCGGCGAGCGAAGAGGGATTAGCCCAAACCTATGACTATGTTCGCAAGAATGTAGCTATGGGGGTAGTAAGACAGAATATTTATAATTGGTTACAAATTGCTTTGTTAGTCGAAATTGCTGGAAAGCGATGCCATAGAGAGTGATAGCCTCGTAGACGAAAACGAAGCAACCAATTTTTCTGTTCTTGAGTACTTCGAGGTCAAGAAGCCTCGGAGGAATCTGCGAGTACTATCTCGTAAGGCTCAATACACGTGATGATCGATAGTGAACTAGTACCGTGAGGGAAAGGTGAAAAGCAGCCCGGCGAGGGCGATGAAATAGTACCTGAAACCATATGTCTACAAGGAACTAAACTCCGCAAGGAGAATAGTGTGCCTATTGAAGAATGAGCCAACGACTTTATGTTTGTTGCTTGTCTAATCTTGATCAATCAGGAGAAGGCGTAGGGAAACCAAGTCTTAATAGGGCGATGTTCCGATTTATCGGAACGCGGCAGCAGGCATAAGACTCGAAACCGGGTGAGCTTGCCTTGGCCAGGATGAATTTCGGCGAAAGCCGGAAGGAGGTCCGAACCGGTGGGTTGTGCAAAACCTTCGGATGAGCTGAGGTAAGGAGTGAAAAGCTAATCGAACTCGGTAATAGCTAGTTCTCTCCGAAATAGTTTTAGGACTAGCGGTTGCGTAATAATATACAAGGGGTAGAGCACTGGATGGTTTTCACAGGGCGCAAGCTCGGACGACCAATCAAACTCCGAATACTTGTATATCTTGCAACTGGTCAGGCTGTGGGGGCTAAGCTCCATAGTCGAGAGGGGAAGAACCCAGATCGTCGTCTAAGGTCCCCAAATGTATGCTGAGTGTGAAAGGTGGTCGTCTGCCATAGACAGATAGGAGGTTGGCTTAGAGGTAGCCATCCTTTAAAGAGTGTGTAACAACTCACTATTCGATGGCCGGCGGCGCCAAAAATGTAACGGGGCTAAGCATACTACCGAAGACACGGGTATATGGATTTCATAGAGGAACACGATGGTTCTGTAGCTTAATAGCACTTTATCTCTACTAAGTGGGATATAGTGCGCGGCAGAGCGTTCGTCCGCGACGAAGGGTTGGAGGTTCAAGTCCTCCCAGAACCATCAATTAGTTCTTTTATTTGGCGAGTCGATACTCGCCTCCTCTATGAAATCCATATGCGGTAGGAGAGCATTTCGCTCGCAGTGAAGGTTGACCCGTGAGGGCGACTGGAGCGTGCGGAAGTGAGAATGTTGGCATGAGTAACCACAAATTTAGTGAGAAACTAATTCCCCGAAAATCCAAGGTTTCCGTGGCAATGACAATCAACCACGGGTTAGGCGGTCCTAAGGCAATGGCGAAAGCCGCAGCTGATGGATAGCCGGTTAATATTCCGGCCCTGACTTAGTAGATCCCGGTGCAAATCGGGATCGAGTGGAGGGACGAAGGAAATAAGAAGGAGTGTATTAATGGTTTTACATTATTGATTCTGAGGCGTGTTCGTTTGGTAAATCCGGCGAACTCTCTTTAATGAGGAACGTCGTGAATTGATAAAAGATCGGGTTTTACTCGATCAATTCTTTCGAAGAGCCTTCCGAGAAAATCTTCGCATCCTTGTAATTTTCTAGTTGATGATAATGAGATTCTCATTGTCATTGACTAGATACATTACGAGTTACTAGGCCATCCGTACCGTAAACCGACACTGGTGGGTGAGGCGAGAAGCCTCAGGGGAACGGGTAATTCCTCGTTAAGGAACTCAGCAAAAAAGCGGCCGTAAGTTAGCGATAAGGCCTTCCCGATACCTGCGATTATATCAAAGGAAATCGGGATGCAACTAAAGTCTCTCTGGCGACTGTTTACCACAAACACAACTCCCTGCGAACTCGCAAGAGGATGTATAGGGGGTGACGCTTGACCGATGCGAGAAGGTTAACGGTGGGGGTCTTAGAAAAAGCAATTTTTTTAAGGCTCACTGCCCGAAGCCCTCGTCAATGTCAGCGATAACTATAATCGTTCTAAGGTGAATTACTGTTGCCTTAGTAAAACTCAGCTGTATGCTGGAACAACCGTGTATCCAATGCTACTAAGATGAGTAACAATGCAATTGGTGCGGTCAATCAGCAGGAAACCTACTTGGTAAGTGGGGATCCTCAGAGACTATACGCTGAGATCTCGATCGATTCGAGATAAGATATAGTCCGATCTCTATGGCGACATAGAGAGATAGGCAGAAATGACCTATTCGTTCCATAACGAAATAATGGGATAAGTAACAATCGTGAGCGCAATTCCTTTCCGGGTAAGTTCCGGAGCGCATGAAAAGCGTAACGATCAGAGAACTGTCTCAACGAGGAGCCCGGTGAAATTGCGATTCCCGTGAAGACGCGGGATACTGGCAGCGGGACGAAAAGACCCCGGAAGCTTTACTGTAGCTTGGTATTGGTTTTAGACTGTGGATGCGTAGCGTAGTGGAGAGGCTTTGAAGTTTCGATTTCGGTCGAAATGGAGCCGCCAATGAAACATCCATCTTCCATATTTTAAAACCTAACCTCGACGGAAAAAACGTCGAGGGACCGTGCCTGGTGGGCAGTTTTTCTGGGGCGGAATCCTCCTAAAGAGTAACGGAGGAGTCTAAAGGTCGGCTAGGGTCGGATGGAAATCGACCTGATTGTGTAAAGGCAAAAGCCGGCTTAACTGCAAGACCTACAAGTCGCGCAGTTGCGAAAGCAGAGCTTAGTGACCCGATGACTCTTGATAGAAAGGTCAGAGACAACGGATAAAAGCTACTCCGGGGATAACAGGCTGGTGAGATCTGAGAGTTCCTATCGACGATCTCGCTCGGCACCTCGATGTCGGCTCGCCCTAGCGCGGGGCTGGAGAAGGTCCCAAGCGTGTGGCTGTTCGCCACTTAAAAGGGCACGTGAGCTGGGTTCAGACCGTCGTGAGACAGGTCGGTCTCTATCTGCTGTCAGCGTTAAATACTTGAGGGAAGTCGTCTCTAGTAAAAATTTGCTACTTCACGAAGTAATTCGTGATGAAAATGCAGCTAATAACGGTGGAATCTTAGTCATTTTTGGTTCGTTGATAATCATTGATTGTTGCGGTCCAGCATTCATGATACAATTCACTTGAGGACCAGAATTAATTAAGACAATACCGTGGGAAGTCGATTTAAGATTAATTTAGCATACATAGCGGGTTTTCTTGATGGAGATGGTAGTTTGATGCTTCAAATAAAGAAGAGAAAAGATGGAAGATTTCATTATAGATTTATGGCTACTATTTGTTTTTATCAAGATAGTCGTCATGAAAAATCTCTACATTGGATCAAAAAAGTTTTAGGTGTTGGTTATTTATCCACACGTAATGACGGAATGAGCGAACTAAGGATAAATGGCTTTGAGGCAATTCATGAAATTATGAAAAATTTACTGCCATATATTAGATTTAAGAAAAATCAGGCGCAAGCCATTTATAAATCTGTTAATCTTCTTGCTAAAAAAAGAATTAATGGATTAACAAAGAAAGATCTCTTAAGGCTAGTTAAGTTGATTTTAATTATTCAAAAAAATAATTATGCAACACGAACAAAGAAAACAGAAAGTGAGTTGTATGCAATCTTAGGTTTGACCCCGTAACGACTGAGCTTAATCCCATTTATGGGATGATGCGAGATGGAAATTTAATATGTTTTCATAATACGCTGCCTCCCGATGTTTATCGGGATGAAGATATAGTCTAAGCACGTAGTGATACGTGGTAAATTGACGAGAGGACCGAGATGAACAAACCTCTGGTCTACCGGCTTTGGTACCAACTGAACACGCCGGGTAGCTATGTTTGGACGGGATAAGTGCTGAAAGCATCTAAGCACGAAGCCCACCCCAAGATAAGGTATTGTTCTGAGCAATCAGGACGGGACTCCTGGAAGACTACCAGGTTGATAGGCTCTCGGTGTACGCTCGGTAACGAGTTTAGCCAAGGAGTACTAATGTTCTTACGGCAACTTTTCAGTATGTCTCGCTCTTTGCGTGAGAGTGAGTCGCGCACAACGTCATCTTTATCGATCTAATATAGTGTAGTAACAACAAAAATTTTTATTTGCTGGTATTTTGTCTAAATGTGCACCACCTCTTCCCATTCCGAACAGAGAAGTGAAAGCGTCTAGATCCGATGATACTTTGGCTTTCGGGCCTTGGGAAAGTAGGATATGCCAGCAATTAAAAGTTTTTGTTAACTATAAGGAATGCAAATAAAAACCGCGACGCGAAGTCGAGTTTTTAATGTTATTCTTGAGGCTCATGCCTTCTTTATCCACTCCTCTTTTTAAAAAGCTTATTTTTTATACATATGTAATGTGTGTGGGCGATCTAGAATGAACGGCAACTTTATACTAAGCTAGTACTATGGAATTTGGTAAGACATACGATTTCAAGGAAGGAGAAAGGCGGATATATACACGATGGGAGGAGAGTGGTTTTTTTAATCCAGACAACTTACCGGAGACTCACAAAGAGCCTTTTACGATTATTATGCCTCCTCCGAATGCAAATGGATCACTTCATGTTGGTCACGCGCTTTTCGTGACGCTTCAAGATATTGTAATCCGCTTTCATCGTATGAATGGAAGGCGAGCATTGTGGTTGCCGGGCGCTGATCATGCAGGGTTCGAAACTCAGGTGGTATTTGATAAAAAGCTTGAAAAAGAAGGAAGGAGTCGTTTTCAAATGAAGCGCGAAGATGTATGGAAAGAAATATGGGATTTTACTATGGCAAATAAGAAGATAATGGAAAACCAAGTGAGGAGACTCGGCGCTTCGTGTGATTGGTCACGGGAGAAATTCACCCTTGACGAAGATATTGTGAGCGTAGTGAACGAAACATTTAAAAAAATGCATGATGATGGGCTTGTATACCGTGATCTTCGTGTTATTAATTGGTGCACAAAGCATCAGACTGCGCTTTCTGATCTTGAGGTGAAGT
>Ga0155765_129_pt1 | contig 5196 bp, 5 predicted proteins | sample RifCSPlowO2_01_FD_107419 | JGI IMG/M metagenome (GOLD analysis project Ga0155765, IMG submission 107419) | Candidatus Harrisonbacteria bacterium RIFCSPLOWO2_01_FULL_40_28
GTAGTATTTAATTCTGATCTTACTCCTACTCTTCATAATGTCTTTTCCTTAGGAACATCAACGGCTCGATGGCGTGATGTGTATGCCACAAGAAACATAGTTGTGGGGAAAAGACTTATCGCTGGCACGAGCACGCTTTCGGATGTAGTAAGACTTGTTGTGTCGAGTACTGCGGCATTGCGGGTGGATAATGTCGGCAATCTTTATCTAGGAGGACTTTTTAGACTTCCTGTGCTTGCGACTGATACACTAGGAGCAATAAATGGCGCGCTTTACTACAGTTCTTCTACGAATAAAGTACGATCCTATCAAAATAATTCATGGCTTGATTTGATTTCGCTTTCTCCCGTGTTCGACCCATGGATACTTGGAGGGAATGATCTTTATGCGCCCACAAGTAGTAGGGTCGGATTTAGAACCGCAAGTCCAACTGATACGGTGTCTGTAAGCGGAACACTGCATTCTACGGCAGGAGGAATAAAGTTTCCTGATGGCATCACTGTTGCTTCGGGGCGAGATTCAATAGTGAGTATGAGCAATAATGATACTGAGTTACTTGGTCGTGGATATATGTACGATGGAAGCGCCTTCGAGTTGGTGGGTACTTCTACTAAAAACTGGACTCAGTTTCCGAATGCTCTGTGGGCTGCTCGCTACGGCGCAGGCGCTTTCGTGTACGACAAAAATAAAATGTGGATTTTAGGTGGGTATGTAATTGGACAGGGTCCTAAAAATGATGTTTGGTATTCGAGTGATGGACTCTTCTGGACTCAATCTACGGGAGGCGCAGGGTGGAGTGCGCGTTATGAATTTGGAGGAATTGTTTTTGATAATAAAATGTGGGTAATCGGAGGGCTTGCAAACCCCTTATCTACTTATAAAAACGATGTGTGGTACTCCACTGATGGGGTAATATGGACACAGGCAACCGGAGGCGCTCCTTGGGCTACTCGAGCTTCGGCGGGCATAGTAAACTTTGATAATAAAATGTGGGTTCTGGGCGGCTTTAATGGAAATGCGCGTAACGATGTGTGGTATTCCACTGATGGTGTGGTGTGGACAGAAGCAACAAGCGATGCGCAGTGGTCTCCGCGCTATTCTTTTCCTGTGATTTCGTACAATAATCAGATGTGGCTTTTAGGAGGCATAGCTCCCGCCGGGCCTCAGCCTACGTATAAAAACGATGTGTGGTACTCCACTGATGGGGTAATATGGACAGAAGCCGCTACTGCCCCATGGACAATAAGAAGTGCTCATAGAGCTATCGCGTATAAAGATAATGGAATATGGCTTATGGGCGGAAGACAATGCGATAATCCTCCGTCATGTTCAAATACGAGCGTAGTAAACGATACATGGTATTCATCTGATGGGATAAGTTGGTCTCAGATTTCATCTGGAATGCAGTGGTCTCCGCGGCAATATTTTAGTCTTATCGAATATAATAATAAAATATGGGTTTTGGGAGGATATGCGAATCCTAATGCAAATAAAGAAGTGTGGAGTGCGGCTCATATCCCCACTTCAACATATTATTGGTATCGCAAGCAATAATTATGGATATCATGCATAACAAAAAATGGAGACACGGAATATTCTTCGCCTTTTTGGGAGGAGCTTTTCTTACAGGAGCGATTGCGATATTCATGATGCCATTTGGTAAAGCAAGGGAAGTGGCTGCGGTGGGAGGTGCCTTTGACGCCGATCTTTTACCTCAGGCTGATAATGCGTATTCTTTGGGTACAAATATCCTTCAATTTAGGGATTTGTATACCGATGGAGATCTTGTGGGGAGGGGGAATATTGCTGTGGGAACTACCACACTTGCAAATCCATTCATTGTTGTTGCAGGGCAAACTTCATCGATTCGTGTAGCTTCTTCAGGGCAAGTACATGTTGGTGGAGTGATGCACGTGGGGTCTTTAAGTAGTGAACCGCAAGGGGGGGTTGGGGGTCTTATGTACTATAATGCGTCATCCGGACGACTGCGCGCATTTCAAGGAGGAGTATGGGTGAATGTAGTAGGTGGGGGTTCCGTATCTCATTGGTCAGGATCGCTTACAAGCACAATTTATAATAACAACGTAGGCAATGTGATTATTGGCGCTGGGATCTCAAACCCAACTGCAAAACTTACAGTGAGCGGTACTATTGGTTTTACTGGCACACTTAAATTTCCTGATGGATATTCGTGGACCACAGGGCGAAACTCAGTTTTTTCATCGCTTCCTAATGATTCTCAATTAATCAAGGAAGGATATGTATATAAAGGACAGGCATTTGCAATAGGAGGCACGAATTATCATCTCTATATAAGATAAATTGGCGGTGGGGGTGAGATTCGAACTCACGATACCATTTCTGGTATAGCAGTTTTCAAGACTGCCGCCTTAAACCGCTCGGCCACCCCACCTTTGTGGACCAGAGGGGAATCGGACCCCTGACCTCTACTTTGCAAAAGTAGCGTTCTACCACTGAACTACTGGCCCAAATGCTCAATAACTATACTTAAAACATAGGAGATAGAAAAGACCCTGAGTATTTCAAGGTCTTTTTGGTAATACATCTCATGCGGCTGTGGCTCGTCGTGCAATTTCGGTGTGGATTGTTTTTGGAACTCCACCAAAACACCACATTGGGTGCCACAATCCAGAAATAGATTCGAGTCCAAGATAGTGTTCATCCCCAATAAATACACTAAAAGGAGAGTTTATTTTTAGGGTTCTATCTTTGAGTAATGATCCAAGCGCTGCAATAGGAAGTGCTTGTGCGACCTTGCGATGTTGTGTCCTAAATGCAAGAAGTTCACGTAGCTCAGCAGCTCTCAAGCCTTCTTTATCGAATTCAGTGAGGATGTGTTTTGTCTCCAATTCTTTTGTGGGCGAAAAGAGATGGAATGTGGTTGAAACAATTCCTTCTCGAGTACTCGGGAAGTTTGCTGAGTTGATAAGCGGACTTATCCAGTCGTAATTACCCCACTCAAGAAGAGGTTCAATGACTGCATGATAATCAACTACGATAGGATAAGATTCCAATACAGACTTACTTTTTGTCTCTTTATACTTGAATATCTCACGAAGTTTTTCAGAAATTTCGACAGGATCTTTGAGGTAATATTCAAGTAATTGGGGGTCAATATCGCGAGGTAGTTGAGAAATAATAAAAGAAAGGAACTGAGTCCACTTGTCAATATGCGTAGTCATTGCTGGGCCGTTTCTTTTCACTCACTTACTCCCGTATTGTTAAGGTGCGAGGATATGAAACTATAGTATCTTATTTATGCACTGCTGCAAATCGGCATATATTGTTCCACTAATCTTCATTAAAGAGCCTAGTATTCGTTTTGCTCCTCCGAAATCCAATGATGTGTGTATCTTATTATTTCCGCTCTTCGGCAAATCTGAAATGGTGGACCGTACCGGATTTGAACCGGTGACCCCTACTATGCCATAGTAGTGCTCTGCCACTGAGCTAACGGCCCGAAAACTGAATTACTCTCTTTAATTTTACTGTCCCCTTGGAGGGAATCGAACCCCCATCTTATCCTTAGGACGGATCTGCTCTATCCATTGAGCTACAAGGGGCTCAAGCTTGACTCGGCTTTGTGGTCAGGTTTATTATCATATTAGCTTCACTAAAAATCAAGAAAATATGGGGGACGAGATGTCGATCATAGCCAACAACACAATGCTTCAGGATCGATATTGTGTGGAATGCAATTTGCTCATTGCTCGTGGCGAAATCATCTCGAAAGATAACAAGTTTTTTCATTCCTCGTGCTATGACGTGCTCGTGAAAAAGTCAGGAAGACTTCACAGAGCACGATAGTTTAGTGCTATAAGGCGCGCGTATGTGAGAGTGCGCCTTTTGAATTTAGAAGGTATTATAGAAAAATGGAGACGTGGCTGAGTGGTTGAAAGCGCCGGTCTCGAAAACCGGTATCCCGTTCTTCGGGATCGGAGGTTCGAATCCTCCCGTCTCCGCCTTCGGTTCGCCGAAGCGAACCTACGGCGTGACAAAGTCCGCCCGTAGGTTTGCGAAGGCGACCTTCGCCACAATATTTTTTTATGTATTACATATATAGTTTAAAATGTAGTGATGGATATTACGTCGGTTGCACCGACAATATGGAAGAAAGACTAGAGAGGCATCAGAAAGGACAAGTGCCGGCGACAGTTGATCGACTGCCCGTAAGTTTAGAATTTTACTTTGCTATCGATGATAAATATAAGGCATTTGAATTTGAAAAATATCTTAAATCTGGATCTGGCCGTGCTTTTATTAGCAAACATCTAATTTCAAATAAATGAGTAAGGTATATTTTGATCATGTATACGTTTCTGTTCAAGATATAAATAGAGCCATAAAGTTTTATGAGACACTTCTTGATAAGAAGGTGTCCCACCGAGAGGAAAATACTTGGGCTGATTTTGATATTGGGTCAGGATGTTATTTTGGCTTAATTAACCCAGAAATAATTGGTAACGAACGGAAAATTGGGAACAATTCAATTCCTGTTTTTGCGACCGATAATGTTGATGATATATACCAAAAAGCAAAAAATGCCGGTGCAAAAATTATTCACGACATAGAAACCTTAAAGTATACGGATTATTTCTACAGAGTATTTTTGTGTGAGGACACCGAAGGTAATCTTATTGAAATTGCTCAATATGAAAGGTCATAATCCGATACAGGCTATATAGCTGATTGTGGCGGATTACGGCGGTAAATTTCAGTAGATTTTCTGAGAGAATTTAGGAATATCAAAATAAGCAGGATTTTCTTTGTAGATTCGTCTCAAATTCCTTACAATCTTATCAACGCTCCTGAAATCAAGCCTCCTCGGTTCTAATTTCGGGACATCGCCACCGCCAAGAATATTAACCACATTTTTTGTGTCTTTTGCTCAGTTTAAGAATTTAGTTTGGGATTATTACAAACATAATAAGCGTCATTTTCCATGGCGTGATACAAAAGATCCTTATTATATCTTGGTATCTGAAATCATGCTGCAGCAGACGCAGGTATCTCGGGTAGTTGCAAAATACGAATCTTTTTTAAAGAAGTTTCCCACCATAGATATACTCGCAAAGGCTTCGCTTAGAGAGGTTCTAAAAGAATGGCAGGGGCTTGGATATAATCGTCGTGGTATGTACTTAAAGAAAAGCGTAGAGATTATTATGTCTGAGTATA